>Ga0187219_1000901_pt1 | contig 14535 bp, 15 predicted proteins | sample 13SPOviralmetaG_FD_130162 | JGI IMG/M metagenome (GOLD analysis project Ga0187219, IMG submission 130162) | Marine viral communities from the oligotrophic San Pedro Time Series (SPOT) site, San Pedro Channel, CA, USA - 13 SPOT_SRF_2010-07-21... | ecosystem: Environmental > Aquatic > Marine >... | reverse complement strand
GAACAGCACCCTCCGCAACACTTTCACCAGCATCTTCACCAGCATCTTCACCAGCACCTAATAATCTACTTGTAAGTGCTCTAATTCCTCTCGCACCATCGCTCGTGTTAGGATTAAACCTCATTATATCTTCTAAACCTGTTTCTGCGTCTTGTGATGCTTCTGGTAAAACCGCAACCCTACTTAAAGCACCCTCCTGAATATCTGCTCCTCTGGCTATACCTTGTCCCAACATGCTAACGCTTCGTCTTGCTAATCCTGATACTTGACTACCTGCTCCTCTGGCTAATGCTGTTAAAGGGTTTAATAATGAGGTGGTATCAACTGCGGACGCTCCTTCATCAACATCTACGCCTAAATTACTTAATACTTGCTCTGGGTCGCCTCCTTCCTCGGCAAAATTATCTAATTCACTTCTACTTGCTTCTGTTAAATGTGAGCGTTCTGGTCTTGCTAAATCTCGTAATCCACTTCTCGCATTTCTCGCAACTCCTTTACCTGCTCTTAATCCCCTATTTATTTGCCTACCTAAACCTGCTATCTTCTTTATTCCAGTTCCAATTTTTTTAGTAGTTTCACCAAATCGTCTAAGTCCTTCTCCAACACCTAAACCTCCTAACGCACCTTCGGTTAATTGTCGTCCTAAATTGGTCGTGTCTTTTGCTTCTTCCTCCTTCTGTTGTGCCTCTGTTGCTTTTTCTTGTGCTCGTTGGATTTCTCCTCCTCTCTTTGCTGATGATGCTTGTGATAAAGACATTTTATATATAATATATATATTTATAAAATATTTTCTATTATTATTTTTTAATTATTTTCTCCAAATCGTCCATGAGGATATAATTGTTCGGTAAAATTACTATACGCCTCTGGTTGTTGTTTATCTAAATTAATGTATAAAAATCCATAAGGCTTACTCGTTGCGTATTTTAACATTTCATAAAACTTATCTTCATCTCCAAAATTATGACCGTAATGTTCGTAGGTTGTTATTAATTCTTTTTTGTTGGTGGTTTTACCTAAAACTATTGCCGTTGCTTGTGTTCTAATTACTGGGTTAATTGTATTTAATGACTGACTACTCACAATTAAACCACCGCCTCCTAAATAATGTCTGCTTCTTGTAGCCAGATAATTAACCATCGCTGAGTTTTTCTTAAAACCAGCATTAGCACAATCATCTAAAACTACTAAACTTCTTGGTCTGTCTGGGTCATCTTGGGCGTAAGATTTATGATATTCTATAATATTATTTATATGTCCGTCGCTGTAATTTTCGTAGCATGTCCCTCCATATTTTTCTTTAATTGGTATATATGAATTGTCCTGATTTAATGTATTAGATATTAAAAAAACATTATCAAAAATATCTTTATAAAAAGCTGGATTTAAAATAAAATTAACAATTTTAGTAGTTTTACCTTGTTTAATTTTCTGGACTAATAGTAGCACAAATCCACTTTTAGGGTCTGGTAATACAGGATTAACTGGGCGTGGTAATGGTTTTCGTTTAATAAATGTATCTTTGATTGGTAAGATTTCTAAACTATCATCATCAATATTCATTATATAATATAGTGAGATAATAAAATTAGTCAAACTTTAACAGTAAAGGTTCTCCTTTTGTGATTGTAGTATATGTATATTTAGGTATAGGTTGTTTTCCTCTAACTCTAAGATTTTTTATTGCTATTTTATCAGGTGTATCAGGTTTTAATACTTTATAATAATCAAAAACATCGTTATTATTACTTAAAATTGTATCTTTATACATAAAATCTTTATTATAAAAATATTTACTTGTTGCTCTAATCTTAGCCTCAGTTTTAACACTTTTTCCTAAATCATTATTATATTTATAATAATATAAGGTGGTTTTCTTTTTTTTATCTTTTCTTTTAGGTTCTCGTTTATGTAATGAGATTGGTATTAAAATTAACTCCTCTTTATAACCTTCCATATATAATATAGGATAAGATTTTAATTTAAAAAAAATCATCATATCCATGTAGTTCAATCTTTGCTTTTGGGATATTTATGGGGGCTGATTGTTGTATAGGTTTTGTATTTGTTTTTATTTGTGGTATATATCCTGTATTTTTATTACTATTTATTTTATTCATTCTTTCCATTAATCCAACCATTCTCTCCATATTTTTAAATAAAAAATCATCGTCGTAGTTATCTGCCTTTTTATGTGATACTTTTTTAGCAGGTATTTCTGGTTTGTGAGTGTTTATTGGGGTTTGCGTTTTTCCTTCTACCTTCTCCTTAAATTGTTTCATTTGTTCCTCCTTTTTAATCCTTGCTTTTTCTAATTTTTTCTTCCTCATATTTTCTAAATGTTTTTTTTGCTTCTCGCTTAATTGTCTTTTCTTTTTTTTCGGTTTTTCCTTCTTCTCAAAAATAGTATTATCTTTCTCTTCTTCTAATGCTTGTTCTATTTCTTTGTCTAAATCGTCGTTCATTTTTTCCTCTATATCTATATTGTTTTGCTCTGGCTGATTAACAACCTCCTCTACTGGTTTAATTTCCAGCAATAAATTATCAGTATTCGGTGCTATCTCACTCATATCCTTTTATACTATAATAATAGAAAAAAATAATAACTATCTTTTTCTATAATTTCTATAATACTCTATAAAATAGAGACTATGGATTACTATTTACTATATCTATTTTCTCTCCATCGGTTATATTGTTCTCAATCGCAAGTTGATTACTACTTTTAAGGGTTGCTACTAAATCCCTGATTGCGTCCATACCATCATCATGTTTGTAAAAACTTAACTGAATACTTACTATGTTATCATTAGAAAAACTGTCTAAGATTTGTAAATGTAATGCTTCGCCCTTATGTCCGTAAAACTGAAACTTTAATTCACTTACTATAAGTTGTTTATTATTGTTTAAACTAAAATGTCCTGTATTATCGTTAGTTGCCTCTATCATTATTAAATCATTATTATCACTCATATAAATAATTCCTGCGTGGTTCATGTTGGCTATATTACTACCTTGTGTTGCTGATGGCGGAGCTAATAATCTCATACCACAAAAAGCACCTCCTAAACCTTCTACTCCTAAAAATCTAACTTCTTCACCTTCGGTCTGTGCTGGGACAATATCATCAAAAAGATTAATCCATTCTGCTCTAATTTTATCTACACTCATATAAGTATGAGGTGGTAATACTAATGGAGGGGATAATACTATACTAAAATGTAAAGGGTCTTCTGGGGCGTTCGCATCTCCTCCTGATTGTGCTACTAATTTACTTATTATCTTCATTCTGTTTATAAAATATAATTAGAAAATAATTATATTCTTTATATTATATAATAAAATGTATAAAAATAAAGTTTCATCGTGTATAAATGATATGTGTGAGAATGTTAAGCCAAAAACCAAAAAAACTAAATATCCTCCTGAGAAGGTATTTGTTGGGTATAAAAAGAAAGGTAAAGGTAAGGTAAAAAAAGGTAAGAAGAAGCCTAAAAAAAAACCTAAAAAGGGGGGTTGTGGTTGCGGTCATTAATCTGTTATAGTCTATACCATCAAAAAAAGGGGGCGATGCGACGATTTCGTAAATATGTTATAAGATACGCTAAACCACCGCCTCAGCCCCCCTTTTAATATGTTATATATATATATTATTTTTAATATATAAATATAAGTTAGTGTTTTACTCGTCATCATCATCACTTAAAAAATCTAATTCGTCAATCTCATGTATGCTATGATTTCTCCTGCCGTAATTATTAAATATATTAATAATTTTCCATAATCCTAATGTTTGTAAATCATTACCATTCTTCTCTCCTTTTAATAATAATAATTTTAAATCTCTTATATCCTCAGTAATGAGAGTATCATTTTTAATGGCTTTCTTTTTTTCTTTATTAGTCATACATGATTTAATACCATAACTTTCAACAATCTTACTTTGTAATTTATCATTATTGTATCTATTTTTAAATCGTTTATCTAATTGTATATGGTCTAATACATATTGTTTATTATCCTTATCCCATTTTTTAGAATTAGTTAAATTAATATAATAATCTCTATTAAGATTACCAACTTTTTTATCTTTATCTTTCTCATCAACCTTATTAAATACTAAATCTAATAATTGTCTATCTATGTTAAACCATCTATTAAGCATTCTAAATTGCTTAAATTGTTTTGTATAAATCTCTTTACCAATAGCATCGTAATCATCGCCACAAGCCTCTTTACTTAAAAATCTCATAACCTGGTATTTTTCTATTTGTATTTTTTCCTCAAATGTAGCAGTTTGGTTATCTCTTTTAGTTTTATATTTCTTAATATTTATTTTATGTGTTTCACTATCTTCATAAAATATATTATCCCAATCCCATAAATCTTGTATCTCATTAATATCTTTAATTTCATTCCATCTATCATCATCTAATTTTTCATTATTAATATATGTTTTTTCATATCCAGTAAGTTTCATAAATCTACGCATACTTTCATTACCTTTGGATAAATATTCTAATTTCATATTATCCATAAGGTTATTAAGTGTTTTGTCTTCACTCATAATATTAAGACTTTTTAAGCCTTCTTTTTTATAATTTACATCTCCTAATATTTCTCCTAAGCTCCTCAATTCACAGTATCCTATTTCGCTATCATTCGTGTTGCGTATTCTAAATGAAGATTGGATTATATCTCTTGGATATAAAAACCCAGCATAAGTTAAGTAGATTTTATCAAAAACTACATCTGGATTATCATAAGATACTCCTACTGATATTGTAGAGTTAGTTATAATTAATTGTTGGCTACTCCATAATTCATTAACTTCGCCTAATTTCTTTTTTTCATCATCATTAATATCTCCATGATATACTAAATAATTTAAATCTTTTACTTCCTTTGCTATCATATTCCCAAGGTCTTCTATACTAATTTTAAATAAGCTACCTTTACCTGTCTTGTAAGGATAAAATAAATATATTTTTTTACCTTCTTTTAATTCAGTAATTACATTATTAATCATATTTTTAAAGTCTTTGTATTGTCTGTAAGTTTTATCTAAACTCCTCTTATTATGTATAATAATACTTGTTGTGTCTTTATCATTATCTTTAATAAATTGAGTTGTTCTGGTTGATAAGTATGCGTCCATTAAAAATACTTTTTCTGCTTCTTTCATTACTTTTTTATATGAGTTCCAATTATCCTCGTATGATGCTCCATGTGTATCATCTGTCGCAAATGGTAAAAATAAACTCTCTATCTCATCAGCAACTATGAGGTCATAACTCTCAGCATTTTGTATATGCTTCATACTTTCTACCTCAATAATCAATCTATCTATATCTGCTAAACTTTCTCCTTTGTGCTCGTCATTCATTTCTTTATATTGCTCGTCTAATTCTCCTCTAATGTCTTTGTAAAACTTAAATGGTTTTCCATCTACCATTTTATTTATCTTACCATAAATACTACGCCCTAATGTAATTCTATTAGTAATCCATAATATTCTTTTAGGTTGCTCCTTATTAATATAATCCATAGTAGCATAAGTTTTACCACCTCCCATAGATATATTAAATAATGTGTATTTACATTTATCACTAACTTCTTTTAATTCGTTGTATGTTAAAAATCCTTTCTCATGTTTATCACCTACTTTAACATCACCAGTTTTAATTAATGTATTAAAAAAATCATCTACACATTTACTTTTAATATCTGTATTATAAATCTTTTCTATTATTGCTTTGATGAAACCTCCTCTTTTAATAAAACAAGTTTTAGATTTCTTTGCTTCTATCGCATATTCTAACCATTCTTTTCTAAATACTCCTTCTTCTTCGTCCCATTCATTTATGGATTTTTTACCCCACATACCTCCTTGTTTATTCCACTCCCACCAAGTCTTAAAACTACCTCTCTCACCTTTAATATACCAAGTTAATATATTTCGCATAATTCTTTTACCATAAGATTGAGGAGGTATGGTAAATAATATATCATTTGCGGTATTATATATGAGGTCAAAGTTAGGATTTAATTTATATTCTGGTTTATGTAGGCTACTAATTTTATCTTTACTTTTTAATCTTTTTTTTACTTCTTTTACATCAATATTGCTGTAATCTTTTTTCCATTTTTTAAATAATTCTAAGTTAATAGGTGTTTCATTACCTATAAAATGTGTTGCTGTATGTTCTCTAATATCACTAACTTCACCAATAGGTAATTGTTGAGGTGCTTTTGGTTTGGATTGATATGGATATTTCAACCATCTGTAATTAGTATAAATATTATCAATCCCATAATCGCTCATGTATTCTGTAATCCATTCCTTAAATCCGCAGTCTTGTAATTCTTTTAAATTATTAAAATATTTGTCTTTTACAATTACATGATAAGATAACTTCCATGATTTTTTATTTTTTCGTCTGGGTTCTGTTCTATCTATGGCTAAATTATTTGTTTCTAAACCTTCTATAATTTTTGTTTTTACAATATTAAATAATTTATCTTCTTGTTCTTTTGTTGGTTTATCTTCTTGATTAACTGGTAAATCAAAATCAAAATATATTTTAAACTTTCTATCAGGGACTATATGCTCGTAAATATTAATATTCTGTTTTGTATTTAATAATTCTAATACTTTATCTTTCTTAATAAATGTATATAAGCGTCCATGTTTTTTTGTATTAGCATGTAATATTTGATATTCAGTTTTTAGCTCTAATGATGGTCTAAGTTCTGTTTCGTATCTAATCCAATACATTTTTTTGTATCCTACTATATCTAATTTTCTGTTTGACGAGCAGACAGAAATTATGTCTTTCATTATATTAGTATTTAGATAATTTTTCTTAGTCATTTTTGAGATTGTTTGCGTTTGCTGGTAGGCGGTCATTTGTGTTATATCTATAACAGAGATAATCTTTAAATGATTTAAACGCATTAATTAATTAATTAAAAAAAAAAGGTTTTTTCTATACTTTTTTATATTTTTTAGTGCGTTTAGTTTTAAAAAATCTTGTTTAAGATTTTTTAAAAATAGCAACAAACCGCCTACCAAAACTGAGAGTTTTAATTTTTAAGATGTGATTTAATGAGATAATAACATACTCTATATATGCTTTCTCTAATATATTACAATATATTATTTTCTATACTTTTTCTATATTTCTTGGATTATCATTCCATTTTCTATACATTTTTAAATGCCCCCATTCTCTATCTTCTTTGTAGCATTTATAATGGCTATTTCTCGTCTTCCAATCTTTCCATTTCTTATATTTCCTAACTGATTTATTACAAAAAACACATTTAATCTTATCGGTCATTTTCTATATATCTATAACATATTTTTTATTTCCTAAGAAAAAACGCATTATTTTTTTTGTAAATATTCTTTAAACATTTCTTTATTTTTTTCTAAGGCTTTTGCTTTTTGTGCTTTCTTTTCTGCTTGTATTCTTTTATAATATTTTTGACTTGCTTTACGATGGGCTATTTTACCTTTATCGGTTTTTAAATATTTTCTAAAATATTCACCCTGCTTAACCTTCTCCTTTTTATTTTTAATACATATATTCTCTACTATAACCTTTTCCTCTGGGGTATATTCATGAGGGGATTTATTATTAATTGCTTGTAATAATATTAATTCTTCACTTGTGAAAACCATTTTATCTATATCATTATATAACATAATTATTTTTAATATTAAACTTAAATAATTTAAATATCTAAAAAGGGGGTGAGGCATTAATTTCGCAATTTTATATACATTTTTTACTAATTCTCTGCTTCGCCCCCCTTTTCTTTTTTTACTGCTTCTGCGTAGGATTTCTGCTGTGCTTTTTGTTTTTGTGATAAAGGTTTAAGCACCTTTACTGCGTGTGTTTCTTTTTCTTTCTTCTCAAAATGTTCTAATGCTTTTTCTAATTGATATTGTCCTACAATCGCCTTCTGGTATTTAATATCTTTATCTGTATAACCAAGTAATTTCCAAAACCAAAACATTCTATAATTATAACATAGATAATAATTCTAAATCATCATAATATAAAACCCATTTTATCTCTTTTCTAAATGCGTATATAGTAGGTCTTATGTATGAATGTATAGAATTAAATAAATCCTTACAAAGTTTTTTATTTACAAGTTGATATAATGGTGCTGTTTCGTCGGTGTATAAATTAATTTTAGGCATACTATAATTAATATATATTTTTTTTTATTCTTCTTCCCTATTACAAATACAAAACTCTAAAAGTCTAAAAGGATTTCTTAAAATCCAACACCACAAATCATTTACAGACATACACATATACATATATATTATTATTTTTTTACATAACTTCTTTTTTGTTCTCCTACTGAGTGTCCCATCTTCTCTGCTGTATCCTCAATAAGCTTATGTGCTTTACTGGTAATCTCTGTGCTGAATATTTTTCTAATCATACTACTACTAATCTTCTTACCTTCTAATTTAAATACTTTATTTAGATACTTTGTTAATCCATTCTCGGTCATTCTATTACCTTGTTTATTCATTAATAAATACTCTCCATCATTAAACTTTAACCATAATTTTAATACTTTCTTTAATTCTTTCGTAGCATCTATTTTTTGTTCGTCAAAGTTTTTAGACTTCTGCTTACCAAAATGAAAATATATTTTTGTTTTACCTTTATTATAAACTAAATAATTTTGTTTTCTATCATCTCCTCGCAACTTCTTATAATCCCTTTCTTTTATTAATTTAACAGAAGCATATATATTACGGCGTGGGGGTAATAAAGTGTATAATGATGCTACTACATATTGTTGTAAATAATCCATGTTCTTACTGGTTAGTCCATTCTTAATTGGTATATTATTATCTACTACTCTCTTGTGTAATTTATTTCTTATTTCGTGTAGTTGTTCTAATGTAGTCCAGTTCTTATCTTCTCTCTCGTTTTTCTGTCTGGTGCTTTTATCTTTATTATATTCTTTATTTAAATCAAGTAAATATATTCTATACTTATTAGTTATCTCTTCATTCTTTTCTTTGTCTTCTGCTCTAAGATAAACCAGTATAGATGCCGTTAATGCTTTTCTTACAGACATCTTCTTAGTATTAAGAAAGGTCTTAACTTTATCAAAACTCTTTAAAACTTTAATATCTTCTGTATCTAAACCTTTTAAAATAGTAGTTAAATATCTGGTATAGTTTCTTAAAGTAATCGGTCTAATATTCGGTCTGTCTTTTTCTATAAGTTTAGTTATTTTCTCCATTATAATATAACCAGAGATAATAATTTTAGTTATAGAAAATAATATATCTATATAATATAAATGAGTTTTCTATCAGCAAGAGAAACATGTAAAGATTGTAATAAGGATTATAATTATGCTCCTGAATATAAGCATAGTATATTTAAAAGTAAGTATGTAAAAACATTAGGTTATTGTGGTATGGATTGTTTTATGAAACAGGATAAAAAAGATAGAGAAATAAGCCAGATACATAATTTAGTATCTCATCAATTAGATTTAATTACAAAGGATAAAGAGGAGATGAAAAATAAAACATCTAATAAAGAATATCTCTAAGTATATTATAGATGAGTAAAACACAAGCAGTATTATTCAAAGTTGATAAAGGTTGGACTTCATCAAAAGCGAGAGCATGGCTAAAAGAAAATAAGTTTAAACCTATGAAGAGAGTTCATAAGTCAGGAAATCTATTAAGGTATAGAATATTAGAGCCAACATTTAAATCTTATATTACAAAATCTCAAAAAAATGGAATTAATTTTGTAATCGGTATCAATAAGAAACCAAAGAAACCAAAACAAACACCCAGACAGATAAATAAACAAAAAAAGATAGATAATAAGAGAAAAAAGAGCATAAAACCAATCCCAGCAGGTATCAAGGTCAGTTTAAGCACTTAACTAACCCATTTAAGCATAAAACCAGCACCAAATAAGCATATTATAATTATAATATGCTGTTTTAGGGGGGGTTATGTGCCTGTGGGGAGCATATAACCTCCTACATAGTAGCATATAACCAATAAATAGCCTTTATTCTATTGATTTTAGGTAATTTTGGTAAAAATCTATAAATAATTCGTCAGTATCAAATATATTTATAATCTGTTCTCGTTTGTATCCTAATTTATTTAACCATGAAATCATTTCGTCTAAATAATCGGTATCATAATTATAAGCATACCATTCTAACAACTCATCATTTTCTATATACTCCATAAAAGACATTATAATATATACACAGATAATTATTTTGCTTTAAACTTCATCATCTCCTTTATAATATGTATGAAGTATGAAGTATATAAAGTGTATGATACAGCAGAAACCAGGGGGTCTCTTTTGTTTCTGTTGTGTAGCAACTTTCTAAACATCTCAATATTCCCTTTCTCATTCATGGTATTGTAATCCCCTACTCCATTCGTAGTTAAATAATTTCTAACTCTATCCATCATTTCGGTAGGTAAATAATCAGGCATCACCATATCTACTCCATCCTTAAATATATCTTTCGCACTATCTTGTATATATTTTGTATATCCTCTAATCCACTTTCTAACCTCTGGGGTTTTTTCACTTCTCGGTTTTTTCCAAGACCCTAAAAGTTGCTGTGCTTTTTTTCTAATATCCGCCATTTTCTCATTAGGATATCGTAATGATAAATCCATTATAAATAAACTCCATACACAGCAGAAACCGCCTGGGTCGCCTCGTTTAACTCGTCCTTGATGAGGACCACTAAAACTTTGTAATCCTCTAAACTCTTTACCAAGAAACTTCCCACTAACAGCAGGGCAACTATCCTCTGCTCCCAATACCTCAAACTTTTTACCTTTATATTTATATTTTTTAAACATATTCTTAACCATACTATCTATTCTACTACTACTGATTTTAAACTTACTTTCTCCTCCATGTGGTTCAAATCTCGCAATCTCCATAGTATTTTTATTAATTGTTATAGCGTTCTGGTGTCCCTTTAAAGATAATGGTATAACCACATTTTTATTATTATCTAAGCATTTTGTTAATGCTGTAAAAAACTCAGTCTTATCCATTCCCAAAGGATATTCTAAACTTCTTCCATAACTTATAGCAAATACTTTCATCGCACTATTAAAATTATATTTACCACCATTTATAACTATTTTGTTATCATCAAACTTTATATTAGGATTAAAAATAATACAATCATTTTTATTTTTTTTTAATATGTATAACAATAAATACAAAAATACGAAACCACTACAACTAAAATATATACTCGTATCACTATTTATATCTGCTCCAATTAATTGATTTATAGTAGTTTTATTATCCATAATCCCATCATCTATTAATCCTTTTTTTACTTTTTTTCCTTCTGCTATTAATGCCTTAGGTATCTTCATATTAGATAAATCTAAATCTTTTTTAGTATCTATCTTTGGTTGTATAGTCTTAATGGCTTTTATCTCTGGGATTTTTTTAGTCTTACCACCTTCTAATAATCTTTTTTGTCTTTCTAAGGCTGTTAATTTTTTATCTACAACTTTAATTTTAGTTTTATCTTTCGTTTTATCCCTGATTGTTTTTAATGCTTTTAAAGTTTTTAATATTTTCTGTCGCTGTTCTTTTTTTATTTTCTCTACCTTTTGTGCTTCTTTCTCTTCTCGTTTCTTTTTATTTTCTTGCGTCTTTTTGCGTCTTGCTTCTCTTACCCTTATATCTTCTGTATCCTCCTCTTTTCTTTTCGTAGTTCCTTTTAAATTAAGGGTATAAGTAGGGATTGATTTTTTCTTTTTATGAATAAATAAAATAGTCTTTTTATCTTGACTAATATTATGTTTAAACTCTTTCATGACTTTCTCCATTAATACCGTTTTACTACCACTCATTTTAATAACATTTTCTTTAATACTTTTATTATAATGCTTTAATACTTTTTTAAAATCCTCTTTTTTTAAATCCTTAATAGACATGTATATATTAATATGATATAATTATATTAAAATATATAATAATAAAAAAGGGGCTGAGGCGGTTAATTCGCTTTTTCTATATAATAATTTACGAAATCCACGCATCGCCCCCTTTTATTCCCTCGGTCGTTCTTCCCCTGTATCTCGTCCTGATTGCTCCTTAACTACTGGTAATGTTTGTTGTTGCCCTATTTGCTGACTTGTTGCTCTTACTGATGCTGGTTGTGCTGGGGTTGCTCCTGTTGGCGTTGATGTATAACCAAATCTATTCCTCGTTTCTCGCAGTTCCCTCTCAGTATTACTTTCTATATTTAGTCCTCTTGCCATTCTTCTGTCTTGTCTATCTCTTGCTCTTAAAGCGTCATCTCTTCTCCTGTCAAAGTCCTCTCTTGCTCCTGACCTATTACCAAACTCTATAATGCTTCTTGTATCAAATAATAATCTGGCTTGTGCTTCCTGTGATTGGTCTTCATCAAAAGTTTGCGGAGTTTGTCCCTGTAAGTTCCTAATTCTCGCATCTATAAATTGTATCATTTGTCCTTGCGTTCCATCTGTTTCTTTTTCTGCTTGTGCTATTAAAAGTCTAATAGGTTTAGGTATTGCTCCTCGTCTTGTTCCTCTTAAAGGATTTCTTGTAGTTCGTCTTGGTGAGTTTAATGGTGCTTGTATTCCTCTTACTTGGACTTGTAAATTACTATTATCTACTAATCCTGTTAAGGCTTGTTCTAAATCTCCTTGACTTGTCCCTAATCTTAATTGATTAATAATAAATCCTAATCCTTCTTGTGATATTCTTGCGTCTAATTGTTCTCCTTCTGCTGGGGTTCTTGCTCCTAACGGCACACTTAAAAAGTTTTGTCCGTCCGCATTCACCTCTACACCTCCTACAACATCTCTTAATTCACCAGATAATCTCCTTAATTCATTAGCCTTATCGCTTGGATTTCTCCATTTTCTTCGTCTTCTAACTCTTTCCATGCTTTCAGTTAGTTGATTAAATCTGGTTAAAAATCTGGGGTATAAATCGGTAGTTGCCTTGCTTACTCTACTAATATATTGTCTAAAATCAAAGCGTCCATTTCTATCCATCAAAGTTCCTGTTGGTATTCTATCTAAAACATTATTGACTAATGATGCTGTTAATATATCCCTTAATCTATCGTAATCACCTGAGGCTACTAATGACCTTGCTGTTTCTTGTGTTGGTAATTGTGATTGTTGCTGGGGTATAGGTGCTTGTTCTCGTGCTTCTGGTTCGTTTAAACTTCTACCAGTTCCTATAAAACTGCTACTTGATGGTAATTCTATATCATCTCCTATAATTGGTTGGACTTGTTGGAGCATTCTATCCTTATTTCTGGTAGTATCTGTATCACTACTCCTAAATCCACCTCCTCCACCTTGACCTACACTACCTCTACTACCTGATAATATCATATTGTTTAAGTCGGTTGTCTGGTTCAATTCTTTTAATTCACTTATAACCTCCTCTAAGTCTTGCTCTTCGCTTGATTTAGTTTTAGATGGTGGTTCTAATATTGTTATTGGTTTTGTAATTTTATAAACTATTACACATCTATCTCCCACATTAGCCAGTAATCCATCACTATTCCTAATGGAGGTTGTAATATTTGATAGTATATAATCCCTATCTGCTATTAATTGATATGATGGAGAGTAAGAATAAAAGAAATCACTACTATTATAAGACTTTAAAGCAAGTCCAATAACATTTAAATTACCACCAGCACCATCTAAATAAGTTGGGTGGCAAAAATCTGTATATATTCTATAAAATCCAGTTTCACTTTTTTTAATTTCACCACTAAAATACATAACCGCACTACCAATCTCACCGAGAGTTATAGGAGTATTACTATTATAACCTAATTGATAATTTGTAATACCTTGATAAGTTATTGCTTCTCCCATACCACCTACATTACAACTTGGAGCAATACTACAATCTATATTACTATTAGTAGTTAAAATACCGCATGATTTAATACGCCCCTGATTTCTCCAAAAAGAGTTATTAAATCTTAAATGTTGTGTTAAATTAACAAATTGAGAGTAAAAATCAACATATTTGGCTCCCATCTTCCATAATAAACTCCCATACCAATTCTCTTTTGTCGCTTTAACTGCTATACTATTTAATAATCTCTCGCCTCCGTATGCTAAAAAATTAGCATTAGTATATTGTTGTGGGTTAAAATTAGGTCGTCCAAAATAAACATTTTTAATCCATATACCAGCAATAGCATCACTTATACCATTATTCATATCCCTTAGAGTTCCTCCGTCGCCAAGACCATCAAAAGGGAAATTATCATGTATATCGGCGGTTCCATCATATAAATTAAGTCTTAATGTGCTTCGTCCATTTTTGGATTGTAGATTATTAGGTTCTCCAATATCTTCATTAAGTTTTACTATCTTATTACCTACATTCACCCAAGGAGGCGTCCCTACTGCCTCCTGTGTATCATCTTTCCAGCCCCATCGTCTTTCAGTATGTAAATAAG
>Ga0187219_1000900_pt1 | contig 14540 bp, 5 predicted proteins | sample 13SPOviralmetaG_FD_130162 | JGI IMG/M metagenome (GOLD analysis project Ga0187219, IMG submission 130162) | Marine viral communities from the oligotrophic San Pedro Time Series (SPOT) site, San Pedro Channel, CA, USA - 13 SPOT_SRF_2010-07-21... | ecosystem: Environmental > Aquatic > Marine >... | reverse complement strand
TTGATCCTCCTAATGAAATGTCATTACCTGCGATAGTAATACCATCATTTACTAATTGTCCATTAGTAATAGTTGTTGCTGAAATTTGTCCTGCAATAGTATCAGCAGTGATTGAACCACCTAATGATATATCTTGACCAGCAATTGTAATTCCATCATTTGTTAATTGAGAATTAGCAATACTACCTAAAGTACCAGCTAATGTTAATGTTGGAGTTGTACTACTTAAATCAGAAACTAATGTAATACCATTTACATTACCAGATCCTGATACAGATGTTACTGTACCTGAACCTAATCCTGTAGCTGCTATTTCAATAGCACCTGCTGTATTTGTTACTGTAATATTTGCGCCACCAGTTAAAGTTCCTAATACAGGATCTGCTCCTGTAGAACCAATTACTAATTGACCGTTTGTAGCTTGACCTAGAGCAGTAATTGCGCCAGTTCCACTACCTAATAATACACCACCGTCAGTCAGAGATGATGCACCTGTACCCCCAGATCCTACCGGTAGGGCTGTATCCAGAGCAAGATTAGATAATACTGCTGATGATCCTGATACAATTACTTTTTTCCATGTTGCCATTTAATTGTTTGTTTTTTGTTGTTTATTAATTATTGTTATTTATTTATTATACGTATTAAGAATCTCCTATTCCTGCATAAAAGTTACTACCACTATATGCAAACCCTCCATCTACTGCTGTTGGAAGATTTGTAAAATCTCCAAAAGTAATTACGCCTTTATCTGTCGATTTTAGTGCGGTAAAACTAGCGGATTGTATTAAGAAAAAGTCACCTGCTCTACCAGTGTCTTTAAGAAAAGTTGAACTTCCTGTAACTACTAAGCTACCTGTTATCTGAGCTGATCCTGTAAATGGAAATGTAGCTACACTACCTCCACCACTTCCAGAATTTTGAGATATAAATTGTACTATTTGATTTTGAGCAGCTGTAAAGCCTAATCCTTCTAATACACCTATATCACCACCATGAAATAAAGGTGCAACTGATGAAGTTAAAGTTGTTTCAGTTATTGCTATATTTGTTACTCCTGAACTTGGAGTATATGCTGCAGGTTCTGGGTAAGCTACACTAGCAGATATATAAAAACTTGATAAAGTATTACTAATTCTATCTGTAATTTGTGATATATCATATACACCATAAACTGATGATACTGTAGCAGAGTCTGAACTGGTTAATGCTAAAGGAATTAATGCCGCCCATTTAGAATAATCTGTATTATATTCAGAATCTTGACTTCCTGTTACTGATGTATATCTCCATGTAGGGTAACCTGATGGGGTTATTAAAGAACCAGATTGTACAAAAGTTAATCCTTTATTAATTCTAACTACTGTAGTTCCAGTAGAATCAGCTGTGGCAGCATCTTCTATTACCATAGTACTATTCCCTACATCAACACTTACTATTCTAGTTAAATTATCTGTAAATCCTTGTCCTGTTTTTCTAAGTATAAATCCAGGTCTAATATATTCTATCCCGTAATAAGATGCATTAGGGGCAGTAACGGTAACAGTTGTACTACCATCTACAAATTGCCCAGTAAATCTTATAAAACCATTTGAAGTTGTACCTCCTGGGAATATTGTAAAATTACCTTCTCCACCTGCAGTTACTCTACCAAGTTTTAATAAATCTTGATTTGCCATTAAATTATGTCTTTTTTAAATTAATTAAAATAAAACCTTTATAGTAGATGCTTCTCCAACTGCTTCATCACTCCCTAATATATTAAATATATTAAAATTATTTGCGTTAACATTAGTAGATGTTATAAAAGCCGCCATATTTACAAATGAAGGTTCTGTATCTCCAATAACTCCTCTTACAACTGGGTAGTTATAGTTAATTAAACTTGTTGCTGCACCTGCGGCACCACTTTCTATTCCTCTTGGAACAGTAAGTACCATTACTGTTTCTTGGGCATCAGATGATATATTAATAGATTCTAATTGTTGACTAGCTTCTAAAGCTGCTGATGGCATTGTAATTGTTACACTATCGACATCTCCTAAACTTGCATTTGTTGTAATAGCTGCTTTGAATGCTACTACATAAGCACCCTCTGTACCTGATGAACCACCTGAATTGGCTACTGTTAAAACAAATGTATTTGTAGTAACAGATTGTATTTCAAGATATGAATAATCTTCACTCATATTTCTTATTACAACAAAATCTCCTGCTGTTAAACCATGACTTGCATGAGTAACAGTTAATGATGTAGTAGTACGTGACCATGATAAACCACCCCATATATTTCCTGATGATTTAATTTGGATTAAAGAGTTTGTTGCACTTAAAGCGTTATATCTTACAGTTTGAGAATAAGGTGTACCACCTCCTCCTCCTCCAGCTCCGGTTGGACCTTGAATACCTTGTGTTCCTCCACCTATAGTACCTTGTATACCTGTTAAACCTTGTCCACCTTGTAAACCTTGAATACCTTGTGTACCTGTACCTGTAACACCTTGAATACCTTGTGGTCCTACTATACTATTACCTATAGTACCTTGAACACCTTGTATACCTTGAATACCTTGAATACCTTGTGTTCCCGCACCTGTAGTACCTTGTCCACCTTGAACTCCTTGAATACCTGTTCCACCTTGAATACCTTGTGTTCCTGCACCTGTTAAACCTTGTCCACCTTGTAAACCTTGAATACCTTGTATACCTGTTAAACCTTGAACACCTTGTGTTCCTGGTGTTCCTGCACCTGTAGTACCCTGTCCACCTTGTAAACCTTGAATACCTTGTATACCTGTTCCACCTTGAACACCTTGTGGTCCTACTATACTATTACCTGTGGTACCTTGTCCACCTTGTAAACCTTGAATACCTTGTGTACCTGTACCTGTTAAACCTTGTCCACCTTGTAAACCTTCAATACCTTGTCCACCTTGTAAACCTTGTACACCTTGAATACCTTGTGTTCCTGTACCTGTTATTCCTTGAGTACCTTGGCCACCTTGTACTCCTTGTACACCTGTTCCACCTTGAACACCTTGTGGTCCTACTATACTTGTACCTACTGTACCTTGTCCACCTTGTAAACCTTGAATACCCTGTGTACCTGTGCCAGTAACACCTTGTACTCCTTGAAGCCCTATTGGACCTTGAATACCTGTTGTACCTTGTCCTCCAGTTCCACCTTGAATACCTGTTCCACCTTGAATACCTTGTGTTCCTGTACCTGTTGCTCCTGTGGCACCTTGGACTCCTTGTCCACCTCCGCCACCAGCTCCACCATAGGAACCTGTTACATATACAGTATTTGTAGAAGGATCTAATACTAAGACACTTCCATCATTTGTACTATCATTACCATATAGTCCATTTAGTTCTAAAGAACCTGACAATATTAAAGATCCAGAGGTTGTTAAAGAACCTGAAACTTCTATATCGTATGCATCTTGTCCAGTAAAAGCATTAACAGATTGTGATACATGACTAGCTTCAATGGTACCTCCTGTTGTAATACCGCTTAGAATTAGTTGTTTTGCCATTATTTAAAATTTTATTTTGTTATAAATATAATATTTTCTATTGTCTATCGATGTTTATCAAAATTGTTGTGTCAGTTGTTCTAGAAGTAGGTAAGGGATTTGGAAGTTTACCTACAGCTACTAGATTTTTATCATTATCATATAAACCTACGCAAGTTGCATATGGATCAAAATATGATGATGTGGCCCAATTATATATAGAACCATCACGACTAGATGAAATTATACTAGGATTTAGTGTAAAATTAAATTCACTTTCTCCTATAGTACATTTATACTGGGTTTCATATAATCCAAAAGAAGATGAAAATCTAACTTCAATATTTGAACCCGTTACAAAATTTAATATATCATTATTACCAATTGTTCTTCCTCCATAAAATCCCGAACCATATTCAGCATCTCCATATACAGCTCCTGCTATACCAATAGGAGTTGTTCTATTACCCCCTGTTAATACAATCATTCCATGTTGATATATAACGTTACCAACGTATACTTCTACATTATTACTATTATTATATCTTATAAGTCTTCCTTCTCCATCATCTTTATAACTTCCACTATCTGTATTTATTATTATAGATTTAGGTTGTATATAATCTCCAAATAGATTTTTAGGAATAGATAATACACCTATTCTAGGAGTTTGATTAACTAAACCATATATAGCATCTCCATAAGTTGCTGTTCCATATAATCCAGGTGCATTTTTTAAAAAAGTTGTATAAGATGCTGTTGGGAAAAACTTATAAGGGGATAAATCAGTTTGAGGATAATTATAATAACTAGGTTGATATGTTTGTGAACTACTTAGTGGAGGTGAAACAGTACCATCTATATTAAAACTAGCAGTATTAACATTAGATGTATTACCATTGCTTCCTGATAAGTAATTAGTGTAATAAAGTTGTTTAATTGAATGGTATATACTAGATTGAAATCTAATATCTATGTAACCTGTGGTAACAGGCTCTACAGTATTAGAACCTAAAAAACGATCAATCCCAACTTCAGAACCGGTTAATTCAGCACTACCAGAAAAAGTAAAGTTTTTATTTACTTCTAATGGAGAAATTATTATATCTTCTGAGTTAAATTGTTTAGTAGCAGCCATTCCATTTCTAAAAATCTAATTTGACTCTAATAAGAGCTTCTTTTGTAAAATCTTTTGATATTGGTCTTGATAATTTTGCTGCAGCTAATAATTCATTAGAATCATTATACATTCCTACACAAGTAGGAAATGTTTGAGGATTGTTAATAAAATAATTGAAAATTACTTCACCAGTTGAACCTGATATAAAACTTGGATTTTCAGAATAATTAAATTCTGAGTTTCTAGTTCTAACAAACACAAAATCAGATGTTATAGTTTCTTGAGAATTTAATTCAAATATTTTACCATTAACATTTCCTGAGGATGATGATATATGTCTAAATAATTTAGAATTATTATCACCATTAGTATTTGAAGTTAAAGTTGTTCCTAAACCAATACCACACCCATCATTTAACCCACTTGTACCTGGAGTTGAAGAATCATCTAAAGCAGCACCATTTAATAATATGGTAGAAATATCCGGTAAGAATAAACCGTAAGAACCACTAAATGAATATCCATTACCATTCCATGCTGTACCATCGGAACCACTAATTACTTGATAAGCTCTCATAGTACCAAAATATTCTGGTAGAGTAACTTCATTTGAATTATCTGTTAACGTTATTGAATTAATTTGAGGGTTACTACTTGATATTACTAGATTCATTGAACCCGGAAATAATTTTTCTTTATATCTTGCTCTTTCAACATTTAAGGCATAAAAATAACTTCCTGTGAAGTTTATTCCAAAAGGAAAGTCTGCATTTTCATCCTCTAATACTAAAGTCCTATATTGACCATAAATTGTTCTAGAAGGTGATACACCAGGAACTGCTGTATCAAAATCTACTGAACCTCTTCCTGTTTCATCTCCAAATGCTATTGCAAATTGAATTTCAGAACCTTGTACTGAAGATCCCGTTTGGAAAACGTTTAAATAATAAGGACCTGATGTTCCTTCTTTTTGTACTGAAGATGTAAAGTAGGAATTTAGTGAAGGTTGAAAACCTGACCATACAGTTGATGTAACTGTATCTGCACTTACTACGAAATCTTCTGGATCGAATCTTTTAAAGCCCATATTGTATTATGTTAATCTGTTTTGTGTTATTGTTACTGGGATAGTTAATCTAGCCCCACTATCTAATCCTACTACTGTTAAAGTAGTTCTTAATTGAGTTTGTGAACCAAATAATGTATTAACTGTAGTTGCTGTTAAATTAATTTGTGTTCCTGTTACTGTTGCTGAAATGTTAGTTCCAATAGTTTGAGTAGCAGTTGCATTTGCTGTTGCTGCAGCTGTTGTATTAATACCTTGACCTTGAAATTGTGAAAATAAACGAACATCTCCAACTGTAGCTGAATACCCACTAGATTCAAAGGTTTGTTGAGCTCCTAAGTAATTTAAAGTTTGAGGTGTAATTGCTAATTGTGCTCCTTGTTTCATATTGATTGAAGCATATCCTAAATCAAGTACTGGTAGTTTAGCTGTACCACGAGGTAAAGTAACTAACTTGTATTTCATCATTTGTTGTTCATCTGGAAATGCTTCTAATAGAGGCATATTTTCTATTGCTTCTCCATAATATGCAGAACCTGATGGGTGTGTTGGATTATATAATGTATAATCAATTTCATCATCTGCTAATGCAAATTGTGTGATTCTAAAAGAACCATCATTTTTAGCTAATAACTCTCTTCCCTTTTTGGTAAGAATAGCATCAACTGTTATTACTGAATTGTTTAAATATCCCATTGTGTTTTATATAAATTGTTATTATATGTTATAAATATATATTTTTTTAGTTATCTATTACTCCTTTACTAATTAATTCATTTATTATTATAGAAGCACTTGTTTCTACTTGAACTGATGGAAACTCTGGAAACATTATTCCTGGGGAGCTAAATTCAGTTGGTATATTGTCCTGTACTAGGGTTGTAACTTTACCTATATCTAAAGGTGTTAATCTAATTAAAGAAACATCATCAGGATCTATAATACTGCTATCTAAAGTTAAACTATCATTTATAGAATATCCAGAACCCGCATTAGTTATTTCAATATACGAAATATTTCCTACAGAGTCACCCCCACTTCCACTTACTATTATAGTTGCTAAAGCACCTGTACCTGTTTGTGTACTAAATCCTCCACTTGATGATAAAGGAACATTAGTATATGAACCTACTGGTGACTGAGTTGGTTGTGTTATAATTGAACCTAGTAATTCCTGAGGGTTTCTAAGTAATTGACCATTAGGGGTTTGTGTTTCTTCAAATGAAGCCGATATAGTAGATAATGAATAAGGGTAAGGCATTTCTAAAAATACACTATTAGCATTAGCTATATATCTTCTAAGTAAAAAGAAATCTAAATTAAGTGAGCCAGAAGGTAATGGTCTGTCTAGTTCAATTTTAATACGACCTATATCATCATCCATCACATTTTCTTGTGGAGCCCAAACTTTTATAATTTTATATGAATAGTTTTCATTATTACCAAATCTAATTTCATCATTTTCTTGAATAAATAAACTTGATACTACTTCACCTATTTTTGTTGTTTTTGGTTCTTGATTACCTGGGAATCCAACATAAGGACCCGGATTATAAGGTAATTCTCCTTGTGAAAAGTCACTACCATACGCTTCATTTATTAATGAGGAAGACATATACAGGTATTTAGTACTAGTATCTGTAGATGGAACTGCTGCTGATGGTAGTTGATTTGCAAATGCCCAATATGGTGCAGATGCTGTATTCTCAGTTTCTAATAAATGTGTTTTAGACCCAACTAACGATAATTTTGATGCAAAACTAGGTCCTGGGAATCCTATTGGGTTAATTGTGTTTTTATTATTATTTCCGGCTAATATATCTGCCTCAACTTTCCATTGAAGTAAACTATCTTTTTTATATATATTTTCTCCACTATTAGCATAAAATACCCATTCTAATCCCTGGATTGCTCCTCCATCTTCTATACCTTTACCTCCAAGTCCTCTTGAATTTAATATAGATTCAACAATTGCTTCATCAACTTGCATATTAAGTTTATTGTCTCTATCTAATTTAAGTCCAGATGAAACATTATATGAAGTTGTTATTCTTGATTTTTTCCAAAAACTACCACCTAACCTTGAAGTAACAGTTGAAGATCCTACGAAATCTACTTTATCAACTACAGAACCAGCATCATAAGGTTGATTTCCTTTCCAAACTCTTAATCTTATATCTGTGGCATTAAAGGGTATATTTGTTGTTGTACCATTGTAGGTATATTCTAATCCTAATTTAGTGGTAAATTCTATATATTCTCTTCTTTTTGTTTTTCTTTTCCAGTTTCCTTTTCTATGATAATCTGCTGAATATATATAAGTTGTAGGTACTGCTTGAATAGTAGATAAATATTGTTGTTGTGACGTATCTTGACCTGCAGCTCTAAAACTCTCACTTACAAATGCAACAGCACCCGCTGGTTGACCCGAAGGTAATAAATATGCATCTTCAGCAAAACTTCCTGTTACATAATTAGCAGAAGGTTGAACATAAAATTCAACACTTCTTCCTGTTTCTGCTGATGAAGTACCTTGTGCCACAAAACTATAATCTGTAAATCCAGTATCTGGATTATCATATAAACTAAGACGTCCAGATCCAGAAAATGGTATTCCACTTGAATATCCTCTACTACTAGTTTGTGAATATAAAACAGGTGCTAAATAAGTACCTACAGATATTATTTTATGTTCATCATTTAATTGTTCTAAAGTTTGAGCCGGTGCTTTAATATCAACAGCTAATTTAGTTGTTTTACCTACAGGAAATGTTTTTTCTACAATATCTTTTGCTACTCCTTGTAATGAAGGTGGTAATGCATTTGATTGACCATCTACTAAATATGACATATTTAATCTAGTAACATCATTTTTTATTGGATATGGATCCTTTAAAGAACTAAAATATCCAAAATAAGCATTTCTTAATTCTATTACAGGTAATTGTCCATATGTTCCAAAATCAGTAGGTGACCAAATATTTAAAAATTTACTTTGTGCTTTTGAACCATCATATCTAATATCTGTCCAAGTATGTTGTGTATAATTAGAATCAGGGACGGTTGCTCTTTGGGCACTGCCTGATAATATTTGAGCTTGATTAACTGGGGTTAATGTACCTAATTGATTAGTATAATCTACATCCATTAAATAAGTACTTTGTCTTTGGAAATTAAAGTTATTTATTAATGGTTGACAATTTATAGCTAAAGCAAATGGTAAAATACCATCAGAATAAAAGTTAGGTACAATAGTTGGTGTTAAAACGGGAACTGAGTATTTACCATACCCTGGTGTTACTATTGCTGAGCTACCCCCATAAGCATCATCTCCATATATAGCTGAACCATAATCAGAAGGGTCATCTAATATACTACCAAATTTAGATTCTGAAGGGAATATGCTCATACTATACTCTGTAATATCTAAGAATGAACCAAGATTTTTTCTAGCTTGAATAGCTATTCTAAAAGTATCATTGTATTTAAAATTAGATATAAATGAACCACTAAGTTCTATATCCTGAATTGATTCACTATTAGGCACAATAAAATCACGAGAAAATACTGGTACTCCTAAATTGTTAATATTATCAGCATTACCCTTATATATTTGTAATGAACCTGTAAATCTATATCCACTTTCAGGATCTTGAACGGAATTTGTAATTAATAATTGTGGGTAATTTATATTTGTTCCTGGGCTAAGAAGTGTGTTTGGGTAAAATCCACCAATTGGGGTATAATTTGGATAACTAGTACCCGTAATATATGTTTCTACAAAATACATACTTTCAGTTGTATTAATAGTAGGATATAAAGTATTACTTTCTTCTAAGGTAGATGAAATAGTACCCCCAGAAGTTTGAGTTGGAGTTGTTCCACCATTTCTAACATTTACATATATAATTTCTTCATCACTTAATGTTTTAGATTTAAGACCATTTGTTAAAGCATCTGTATATTGAAAAGTAACAGCACCTGATCCTGTAACACTATATCTATCTTCAATATATGAACTTGTTCTATATATATTGTTTATAGGACTATCAGGAAAAGTTACTACTTGTTCTGGGTCTATATTAGCATTTTTAACATATAATGAAGATGTAATTAATTGTCTTGGATTATGTTGTGATCCTGTTACCCATAGTCTTTGTTGTAAGTTTCCATTTAGTTGAGTATTGTTACGAGCTGTTGCATAAAGTATTCTAGATCTTGATAAGTTACTTCCTTGTGATATAGAACCTAAATTCACAGTTGTTGGTTGAGAGGAAGGGGATGTAGTAGAAGTATTTCCTACTCCCTCAACAGCAGCGGCCCCTGATTGGTTTCCACCACTTGTACCTCCAATATTTGATTGATAATAAAGTTGAAAAGTAAAAGATGGAATAAAATATTCAAATGTTTGTCCATAACCCGTAAATCCAAGTTCAAAAAATCTTTTACCTGAATTAGTTGGGTCTGATACTTGTACACCAACATAATTTTGTATATTACCTCTAGATTTATTTTCAGGATTATTATTGATAGTAAAAGTTGATCTAGAACCAACAAGTTCAGCAGGGCCAGATGTTATATTTCCTGCAAGGTTTTCTTCTCCTTTAAAAACAGTAACACTATTAGCTAATGGTATTGTAGGTTGACCTGGTTGTCCATCTATAGGAGTTGGAGTATGTTGTGTTGATGTTACACTGTATTCCATATATATAACAGCACTTGAAGGTACACCATTTGCATCCGATATATAATTTCTTAAGCCAGAATAATCTATTTTAGCTCTTATTTTTCCATCACTAACAGAAGTAGTAAAGAAAGAATAATTTTCAATACTTGAAAAATTGGGATTAGTGTATCCTGGTGGGATAGGGCTACCAGTTCCCTCAAGAGGATTAATGTTAATAGCTCTTGCTCTAGGAGGATTTCCTGCTACTCCTCCTACTGTAAACTCTGAAAAATCATAATCAAATGATGCTGTACCCGCTTGTGTTATTAAAGCATGACCCGAAGCATCATTAATAGTATTTGGTAAAAATTCTATAGGGGTTAGATCTGTAAATTGGTTGCCAGTTCCTATTGCATTACCAGGACTAAATTCTTTAATCATCCATTGGTTTCCAGAATCAGCAAATATTACGTCACTACCATTTAATACAGTACTAGCATTTGATACTGTTATAGTATTGTTGACATCATTAGCATTAAATAAAGTAAAATTATTAGCATTATTAAATGTATTAGTTCTATCAATATAACTATCTCCATCATTAGTAGTTAATGATATATACATTCGTGTAGCTAAATTAAGACTACCCGGTGGTTGATTAAAGGCAATTTGTTTAAAATTACTATTGCCAAAAGTAGTATCAGTAGAAAATGTATATGGTAATCTAAAAGGATGTATTTGATCCCCAAAAGCGGCATTTGATATATTAGTATTAAAAAATGATGAATCTAAATCTATTGAAATTGGAGGTAATCTAAAACTACCTGTTGTTCTAGATTCAGATGGATCATAAGGATTTATTCCTATTGAGGTTGGTCCTAAGTTTGAAGTTACAGAACTACCAGAATGATAAACTCCTACACTTGAAATATCATCAATTACAGTATTACCACCAGATGAACTATATGCTATAGAAGCTGATATTATCCATGGTACATTTGGTGTTCTTGGTATTGTATAAACACCCCAATCATATGCTTCTTGATTACCTAATATTCCTGTTGTTAAATAATCAATTGACCCCGTATCAAAAAGACCTAATTCATCATTATACACATTATTATAATATCTTATAGCTTGTAGTTGTAGATTTGTAAGTGCGTGGAAAAAGTTTTGTGAATTTGGATCAAACCCAGCAACACTAGGATTAGCTGATGAAGATACATCACCTGAGACTCTTAAACTCCAATTTTCTGTGCCCCCATTTGAAGATGATACAAATCTATAATCACCTTTTTGTGTATCTACATTTAATAAAGCTGAATTTGGATTAATTGTTACTCCTTCAATAAAATACTTTTTAAACCCTTCAGGAAATATAAATTGTACAAATTCTACTCCTAATAAATAATCTCTTACTTCATTTCCATAATAATCTCTAGCTGCTAATTTAATTTTAGTAGCCTCATATTCTTGAGTTGAAGGATTTCTTTCAGTAAATATCCAAACATAACCAGGTAATGGTTCATTTCTATTATCTTGCCAAAATTCTAAAGTAGTAGTACCATAAAATATATCTGAAGTAGAATCAGAAAAGAATAGTGGATAATAATTAAGAGGGGCATCTGGGGATTTATGATATGGTATACAATCAGGACTTAAAGACTGAGTTGTTGCTATGAATTCTGATCCACTAAATTCTCCATTATAAAATTCATCTTGATTAAATATAATTTTTACTTCTCTACCTAATCTTCCTTCTAATGATTCAGAAAAACTTTGAGTTAAACCATAAATGTTAGATAAACCATAAGCCGAAGCAGATGGAGATGTATTTAATCCTGCATATTGTTGTAGTGATCCTCCTGTTCCACCACTAAATCTATATATAGACGAACCACTAACAAATTCATATGCACCTGTATCACCTGAACCTGTGCTATAATCTCTTACTTGAGGTTTTAATGTACCTGAGTATGCTGAATTTATCCATGATACTTGAGGAGGTCTTACTCTATTTCTTTCTAATAAATGTTGTTTTATTACTACACCGGATGTTAAACTTGTATTAGCAGGTGTGAAATCTTTAATCATTTTAAATAATGAATTATCAAAAAATCTCATTAACCTAATAAAATCATTAAGATCATAACCACTTATATATTTTTCAAAATAAGCATCTCTTAAAGTATCTAAATTAGGATAGTTATATCCAGATTCTGATATTTGTCTTGGGTCACCAATATAATCTCCTAAGTTAAAATAACCCATTTGAGAATTAATATCATCATTAATTTGATCCTGTGGAGAAAAAGCTACCTCCATATAATCTACATTAGGTGTATAGCTTGCACTTTCAAAAGAAAGCTGTTGGAGTGACCTTATTCCAGATAAAGTATTACCCTCGGGCATTATTAACTCATTTGTAGTTATTTTATCTGTTACTCTATTTTTAATTCCACCTAATACTTGGTCTTGGTGAATATATTCTCTATTTATTGAAAAATTAGAGGAATTAATATAAAAATCACTATTATTAGTAAATGAAGAAGTTATAAAAGGTGCAGATCCTGTTATTTTAGGATGAACCGATGTTCTACTTCCAGTATTTAAAAGAGTACCTAAATCTGCTCTAAATATTAATTCATCAGGAGCACTATTTACCCCATTTCCTTCAAATGAAAATGGATTCATTGTATAATCATAAAATACATTTGGTAATATTTCTGTGTTGTAGTATCTTAATTCTTGTAAAGAACCAGAAAATAAGGTATATGATTTACCTCCTATAGTTACACTACCACCCCCCTTAGGAATAAATGCTTTTTCAGCATTAAAGTAATAATTACTATCGAAACCAGTAATTGTACTTGATCCTGTAAATCCTAAATTTTTATTAATTTGATTAGCTGCATATAATGAAGCTGTATTATCAGTGTTTACTGTAGTTTGTACTGACCACCAATCTCCATCAAAGAAAGGTAAATATAAACTAGCAGATATATTTTCGTTTGAATTAACATCAGGTATAAATTTTAAAGTACCAAATCTATTTTCAGGATCTGGGATACTACCTGAATATGAACCACTAGCAAGACCACTTCCTGTATACTCTAATACTAAAGCACTTACTGAATTTTCTAGTTGGTATATAGATTGTGAAACACTAGCATCTAATGGAATTCCTGGGGCTTTAAATCTTAATTGTACTGTCTTTGGGGAATCATATCCATTGCCTAAATTAACATTAGGATCAAATGAAGATGAAATGAAAAATTTTCCTGCAGTGTCAAATTTATAATTAAATACTCTTTGTTGTAAATCCCAATCTTGAGAATTATTTCTATCTTTACCCCCAAATTCATTTATTCTTAAAATAGTATCAGGAATACCATACGCAGTAATTAATGCTCTTAAGCCAGGTACTGTGCCCTTAGTTTTAATTAAATATGGTAAATTATGGTATAAACGCTTATATAAACGCTTATTAGCATCATCTAATGGCATTATATCATTAGATGCTGATATTTGATTATTTATGTATTCATACCCAGTAGGTGTGTTAATTTCACCACCAATTGACCCCGTCATATTAATGAAAGGAAATGCACTACCCGAAGGTGTAAGTCCTAAAAAAGCAGTATATAAATCATCGGTATTAAAATTATTTGAATATAATTTTATACCAAAATCTTTAATAGCATCCGCTACTAAATCTTTAGAAATACCGTAGTTTAAACGGTTATCAGCATTATATTTATTACTTAAATCTTTAGTATATACCCAAGTATTATCATATTGTTGAGCAACCATATCAACAAATAACATATACTGGTTATTATTAATATCATCTCTTAAATATTCAGGAATGGCATAATACAAATAATCTTGGTTATTATCATCATAATTAGAAGCTGATAATAATTGGCCTCCATAATTTATACTTTCTTCATCTTCACTACCTAACCAATCTATAGCTTCTGTACTATTTGATGGGTATAATTTATAAGGAGGAAATGAATTAGATTTAGGCCAAGAATATTTAGATCCACTATTATAGTAAAGAAAATAATCATATCCATCAAATTTTTGAAGCACATCAATAATATTTCTTTGATATGTACTTTTTGCATTTATTATTTCTTTAGAATTTCTAGTATCACTTGTTAT
>Ga0187219_1000896_pt1 | contig 14573 bp, 19 predicted proteins | sample 13SPOviralmetaG_FD_130162 | JGI IMG/M metagenome (GOLD analysis project Ga0187219, IMG submission 130162) | Marine viral communities from the oligotrophic San Pedro Time Series (SPOT) site, San Pedro Channel, CA, USA - 13 SPOT_SRF_2010-07-21... | ecosystem: Environmental > Aquatic > Marine >... | reverse complement strand
CACAATTAGAAACCTATTGAAGTTACTACCAAACTCCAAGACTGCTCCAACCGTCACCACCAGAGCAAAAAGAAAGTCAGATAAGCCCGGTGAGCGTATTTTTATTTCAGTCGAACAGTTCAAGAAAGAAATGACACAAGATAAACTCGTAGCAGCAGAGTTACAAAAGAATGGTAACTACTACGGAAGAAGAAAGTCAGACTTCAAAGGCGCAGACTATGTTATCATAGATGTTAATCCAAGGGGCGTGAATGCAATAAAGAGAGCATACCCAAACGCATTCACTGTGTATTTAGAACCAGTAGAAGACCCGGAGTTTATCCGCAAAAGACTTCTTAGAAGAGGAGATATGTCTCCACAAGAAGCAAGAGGAAGGGCATCGATTATTCCAGCGCACATCAAAGATAGTAAGAACATAGACTTCGATGCACGAATTAAAACCAAGCAAGGAGAGTTTTCGAAGATTGCTCTAGAGATAGAACCAATGATTCCTAAGCAGAATCCTTCTAAAAAACCCAAGACCATCCGCATTGAAGAGTCACCTAACAAGGAAAAGAAACTAGTTGCTTACTTCTACGACAAAGACGGCAAGAAGTTCCGAACAGTACACTTTGGGGCAAGAGGAATGAGTGACTTCACTCAGCACAAAGACCCGAAGCGAATGAAGCGCTATGTGGCTCGACACGGAGGAATGGGAGAGAACTGGAAAGACCCAATGACTGCTGGAGCACTCTCAAGATGGATTCTATGGGGCAAACCAAGTTTGAGAGAATCATTTAACGACTTCAAAAATCGATTTAAGTTGGAAGGAGTTATGGCAGTCACCAACACCCGAATGAATCCTCACCATTGCCCTATAGAAGTCGAAGCACGTAGAGCAGCAGCCGACCCATCATTCAAACACCATGAATGGTATATCGAACACCATCTTGAGTATGTAATGGCTATCGCTAAGGCGATTGTTAATAGTGATGAAGAGGAAGACCAACAGTTAATCCACGACATGGTATGGATGCATGACTATCCTAAGATGCTAGGGGATAACGATAACTTTGAACTTGTTAGAGAGTTAGTGTCTAAGCACAGAAGTGAGCGATATACCGACCGACTAATGAATCAATTGCGCTGGATGGAAGAAATAAAATCACTCGATTGGGGTGGGAGAACAACCACCATCGCAGCAGTTATGTCAACCGCCGATGCACTCGCTCACTATTATGGCCCATTCTGGCAAATCTACATGGACGAGAATCCTGATACACCAATAGAAGAACTGAAACAAAGCAACGCCAAGAAACTTGAGAAAGATAAGCGCAAGTTAAGAGCAGGGCCAATGGAAGACGGCCTTGACTCAGTCAAGTTCCAATACAAAGGTCGCAAGGTTCGTGTCGTAGGTAACGAACATATCGCTAAGTTAATTGAGCGAAAGAACCCGCGCATCCCTAAGAAATACGAAGGACAAGACCCAAGCGAACACTCCGACCTTTACACCGACGAAGACCCAAAGGGAACAATCCAAGGCTTGGGGTTTAAGGACAAAGCAACTGCTGAACGCTCTGTTAACATCATCAAACGCTCTGGCAAGACTCACGCACACAAGATTCAAGCGGCTATGGCTATGGAACAGCGAGCGAGGTTTCACCCTAACGCTACACCCGGAATCAAAGCAGCACAGAAAGTCTACGCTAAGTTCATCGAAGAGATGAAGAAGAAAACAAAAGAGATGCGTAAGAACCCTCCACAAGTCTACTATCATGGCTCTTCCGTTGATAACATCAAAGTATTGAGAAAAGGAAGTTATGTTAGTCCAGACTACCAAACCGCCTATGACATGGGAAGATATCATTTAGATACCAAAGAGAGTTGGACAGATGAAGATTTAGCAATTCCTATGGATTGGGGAACAAGACCTACTTTCAAGGAAGGAAGAGAACCTAAAGGAATACCAAGAGTATATACTGTCGAACTTTATGATGATGATTTAATAGAGTTAGGAGTCGATGAAGACGGCGTCCATTGGGAATATCGGACTTCTATAGAAGCGCCAGTGGTTAAGAGCAATCCAAAGAAAACACCCGAAGGAAGAAAAATCCCCAAGCGATATCTTAAGGGTCTTAACAAAGAAGAAATGCTTATCGCCGCTAAGGAAATAGATAAGGGTTACAAATACGATATAGACGACCCAAAGGCATACGAGTATTGGAAGTCAGACATTCAAGCAACTGCTAGAGGCTACAAGACTGTGCCAAGCAAATACAAAAAGAAGTTCATCAAGATGTACGGCCCACTACCCGAGAAAGGTAAGTTCCTTGACAAGATGGCTAAGGCAACGAAGATTAAGAAAAGCATCTTACAGAAAGTGTACGACAAGGGACTCGCTGCATGGAGAGGCGGACACAGACCCGGAGTCCAACAACACCAGTGGGCTGCTGGGCGCGTTTATTCATTCGTTACACTAGGCAACACCGTCAAGAAAGGCGGAAAGAAAATGCCCGACTACTCGCTGGCAGTTAAAGCAGGGCTGGTTAAAGATAACCCTAGCGAAGCAGACTTCTTCCCCGGCAACAAAAATGTCGCCCCTTACTACATGACAGCGCAGACTATTCCTATCACAGCATTACAGAATCCACCATATGCGGTAAGCCAGTCTACTACTCATGGTAAAGGACTTTTTGCCACCGACGACATAAGTGAGGGAGTTACTCTCTTGGACACGGAAAACATGCAGTATCTAAATCACTCAAGCAGCCCCAACATTGTCTTCCAATGGTCTGACGACGAGTTGATGACAGGAGTAACATCGAAGGATATTAGAAAGGGTGAGGAGATTGTCGGAGACTATCAGCAATTAGCAAAACTAACCGGTCACCCCGCAGCAGGCAAAGATGTGCCTCCGGAAACTCTGTTCAATCCAAGCGAATGGAGACACGGTGAGTTTGCCGAAGATGACCCATTCGAAGAGTACTTCTGAAATACCCGAAGAAAGGTACACAGTACATGGCGAAACTAACTGGTCGTTTTCTCGATGCAATCAAGAATCGCCACACCACTGTTTTAGGAATGACTCGCTCGGGAAAGACATTCTTTACAGGACACGTACTTGAGCAACTACAAGACGACGGAGTTCACACTATTTTCGTTGACCCAAAACACGACAGGGACTATGAAAAACTAGGAGTCGTTTGCTACGATGCTATCGAGGTCTATGCCAAATTAATGAAGAAGTGCCCACGCATAGTGTTTAGAACTCCCGCAGCAGCCGAAGAAAGAATAGTAGAACTAGACAAGTTAGTAGAACTTGTATTCCAATTACAACGCAGTGATGGCTTCCGCCGCATAAGAAGAGTCATCGCCATAGACGAACTACAACTGTATGTCAAGAAGGGCGGAAGTAGAGCAGTAGAAACAATCTGGACAGTTGGAGCAGGTATAGGAATCGTAGGTATGGCACTTACCCAAAGAATGCAATTACTAAACGATACAGTATATACACAGAGTGAGAATAAAGTCATATTCAAGATAGACGATAGACCAGACTATCTAAAGAGTAAAAATCTAGAGCACTACCCCAGAGATTACTTCTTCGATGACATGAACAAGTATTGGTTTTACTACACGGTTGGAGGAGGCGCGTGGAAGAAACACGAACCCATTCCAATCAACAAGCCTAAGAAAGCGAGCCGCTTGCATATGAAACGATGGTAGTCATAATCACCGTAGTTGATGCGGCAATTGCAGAAACATCTGTGGCATTCGCGAAGATGTTGAAGACTTCATTAGACTACCGAAAAATAGAGTCTCACTCGTATTTTGCATCACAACCCCAAACAATACTAGACTTATCCACAGGCGAGGCAGCAAACTCTGAGTTATCTAAGGAGATGCACCAAGAAGAATCAACTTACCACATAGACATACGCTCAATAGATACCGAAGAGTTAGGGTCTTCTATCGCATCTCAAGACTTCTTAATTGCAGACACCAAAGAAGCAACCAGCCGAGAACTCAATGAAAGCGTAGTAAATAATCTATCTAGGTTCGCTGAAGCAAAAGAAATACCAATAACTCACCTAAGTATGTACCCATCAATATATGCAAGGTTAGTACTAAGAGTACCAACGATAACAATAATCCTCAACGAGGATAGCGTGGATTTGTACCGCTCTGCGGCTGACGAGTTGGCTGAGACGGTTGAGCAGACCGCTCCCCGTAGAACTGACTAGGGTTGTTTTTCAAAGTCCAAGCCAAGAAGTCGAGGGCAGCATTAACTGCATGAGAACGGTCCTTGAATACTCTACGATTAATCATTTCATCAATTAAATCGTAAATAGGACGGTCTAAGGTAACAGATACAGGTACCTTACGAGATAAGTCTCGCTCCACCTGTCTGCGGCTCAAAGACTCCCACCCATGTACCTCGGAGTATCTTCTGAGTTAAGACTATTCTGTATGACACCAACATATACGCCAACGACTCCTTTATACCATAGACATCACTCAGGCTGCTTGAGTACTATGCCATTGTCTGAGGTTGTAATCTTGAATCCCCGCAGACCTGCTAAGAGACGAGCCGCCAAAAGTAAGGCTGCGAGTCGCAAGAAAACAAGCAGACGCAAAGCAAGTACTCGCTCTAAATCTGGAGGCAAAACTATGGCTAGAAGAAAAACAACTACCAAGAGAAGAAAGACTGCGGCTCGTAAATCTACGTCCCGTCGCCGTGCACCTGCACGAAGAAGAACCACCCGTCGTAAGACGACCAAGAGAAGAAAGGCTGCGCCTAAGCGCAAAACCACTTCCCGACGTCGACGCACTACTCGACGCAAGTCTCCTGCAAAGCGCAGAAAGACTACGCGCCGAAGAAAGTCTCCTGCAAAGCGCAGAAAGACTACTCGACGCAAGACTACTCGCAGAAGAAAGTCCCCTGCAAAGCGCAGAAAGACTTCCCGACGCAGAAGAACCACTCGACGCAGACCTGTTCGCAGAGCATCCGCAAAGCGAAGAAGAGTCTCCCGACGCAAGACTGTGTCTCGACGCAGAAGTGCTAAAGTCAGAGGACTCAAAGGATACAAGAACTTCATGGGCAAGGTCCTCGACCTCCCAATGATGCTCGGTATTGCTGCTGGTTTCGCACTCCCTACCCTCGGTGGTATGGTTTACGACAGAGTCATGAACATGGTCCCCGGAGTCCCAAGTGTTCTCCAATCAGGATACGTTAAGACTGCTGCACTCGCTGCTACATCCGCTGGTCTAATCTACGCTGCTTCCCGTTACAGCAGCATGGTTTCAACCAACTTTGCTCTAACCGCTGCAACTGTCTCGACCTTCTTGTTCGTGGCTAGCGCAGTCAAGCAAAGTGGCGTACTAAACTCGGTCCCATACGTGAGCACCGCTCTCGACTTGGTCCCATCCTCCCTCAGCGGCGGCTACCTCGGTGGCTACAGCGGCGGATACCTAGGCTACCTAGGTAACGCTCACTCCGGCATGGGTATGGAACACGGCATGGGTATGGAACTCTACGGTGACGCACCAGCAGAACAACTCTTCGGAACTTCTGTCGGCGCTGGACCTCAAGTTAACATCTTCTGAAGTTAACACGAGTTAAGCACATTCAAAGAACCATCTCACTGAGATGTCCGGGCGTGGTGACACGCTGACAACAAGCGTTCTCGCTTGACCCCTGCAGAGAGGGTCGAGCGAGAAACGATTTGACCCCATCAGGGTCTCCTTCGGGGGACTCGGGTGGGGTCTTTTTTATTTCGATTTTTTACCTACAATATAGAAAAATCACCAAACCGATGCAACGCAGTAACTCGATTACGCTGGCATCGGACCACCACCCAAGGCTTTATGGGCCGGAGAAAGGTGCTAGTTTCATGCAAGACCTTAGCATACTAACAGCCCAAGCCATTTACGAAAATATCTCTCACGACCAATTATTATCGGTTTTACTGGCCCTTAGCAAAGAAAACGACCTTCAATACGAGTTAGGATTAGAACTCATTAGACTAATGTCAGAATGAGTTACTCTTTTCTATGCGATTAAACAAAGACTACTTGCCCGGGTCCTCCGGGTCGGTAGGTGCCCGGGTCAGCAAGGGGTTGCTGGTTTCTCCTATCGGCCCACCTATTCTTCTAGGGCTTCCCGCCGAATCGCTCTGTATATGTCGGACAGTAACCAAAGAATTACTTCCACAACAACAAGTATACCAATAGACAAAACTATCCAATATGCAAAGTCTACAATAGGGCTATCCATAGTATAACCTCAGAGTTGCCTACGGTTACCCAACATATCATCACGGTCTCGTTGCTTAATGTAAGCATCAATACCACGAACATCTACAAGCGTTCCATTGAGTCTCTTAAGGATAGTACTACGAATAAACTGGACTGGTTTGATACCTTCGGCTTCCGCTTCTTGTAATATCTGTATCCAATCCTTTAGGTCGAACCTAACAGTGATTTGCTTAGAAGGTGCCTTGCCCATGGTACTCGGAGGTTAACCACCAATAAAAAAGATTCGCTGGAGATTCAAGCGAATCAACTCCTTCATATACTACGCTATAATGGGAAGGAATGCGAACGACCCAATGAGGAAGTAAGCAACAAAAAAAACAGGAGTGAAAAAATATGGAACTACGACCATACTACGATAGACCGACTGGACAGATTAAATCTTATCTGTCCCTTATTGAAAGCAAAATCGCCTCGAACTTCCCCCACTGGGGACGCGGTTCGCAAGGCGTCTGGCCAAAGGGCGACTACGGAAAGGGTATCCTCCGTGCTGACCAGTTCTCAATTTTGGGAACATTCGGCCAGTGGTTGATTCCATCTTCGGGTTCAACTGGTAACGCAAACAGCGTGAGTGTAGACTCATTCGGCTGGGCAAGCAAGACACTTTCGTTCAAGAGCCTAGAAGAATTTTTTTACTTGATTATGGGTATTCAATACCCAGTTACGCCTTTGCTCATCACTGAGCACCAATGGCAAATCAGCGGTATCGAAACACCGGTCCTAGACCAGCAAATCTTCGAAGTTCTCGAAGAACCATTTGTCTGGTACGAAAGCCCAATCGTTATCGAACCTGAAAAGAACATCGTCTGCAACCACCGTGTCGTTGGCGGCGCTGCAACCTTCGGAAACTCTACTATCTCTGGCGCAGAGAAGTGGAGAGTCATCGGTTCAGTTGTTGGACAACACCACGAGTTGATTCAACTCACCCAAAACATTGGAGAGTTGAGTTAAGGCCCCACGGGGACTTAACAGGATATATGGAGGTGACAAAGTATGGTATCTCTCGGAGGACTAGACGTCGCATTCGGTTCGTCCCTTCAACTCGTTCGCACAAACGTGCTAGTTGTTGAGACTGACGGAACCACCACCAAGGCTATGGCAGAGCAAGTGCACTCAGTTGCATCTCGCAAATACCCGTCCGCACTAAGACCTGACTTTACTGCATTCATCGCTGATGGCGCAGTAACCGAAGGCTACGCGACAGTATTAACTGACCAAGTCGAAGGCAACATCTTGAAAGACATTACCGCAGTTCCAATGGCTGGCTCTCAGTACGACGCTACTGACGCTAACAACCGTGGAATGGTTTGGGAAGGAATCCTAAACGTCGGTATGGCTCAAATCAACGCAAACGACACCATGACCGCAGACGACTTGTTCACGGACGCTTCGCCTGCTGGAATTGAGACTGACGAAATGCAAGGTTTCCCACACTTGCTACAGGCTCAACTCATGGCTGCCCAGTTCGCATCGGACCTTACCACACTCGCTGGTAACCACGGTGTTAGAACTCTTAGCCTAGCACCACTCTTGACCGACTCCGCCATTGGTGGAGGAACTGTTGTCTCGACTGGTGTAGACGCTATCACCGAGTCCAGCACTGCTGCTGAACTCAACGATGGCCTCGCAGGTGCGGCTGCTATCGTTAGCATCTTGGCTATCGGCAGAATCGCTTGATTCGGTAAACGACCAACTCAAAGAACCATCTCTCTGAGATGACCACCGTGGCGACACGGCGAGAAAAGACGGCTCCACACCGCCCCTGCAGAGAGGGCGGCGAGGAGTGACAGTTATGCCGGGACATTCGGGGCTTCGGCCCCGGGTGTCCCTCTTTTTTATTCAATTATTTCTTATACAGGATGAAACCCACAAGAACCATGAAGTTTCTTCCTTGTCACATATCGAGTGAGCAGATGCTTAGCGAAGAAGCGTGTAAAGCCTTGATACAACAATACGATTCCAAGGCTCTTCCAGCAGGAATTACAACTAAAGGACTAAAGAATCCTATAGTAAGGAAAGCATTCTCTAGGAGTGTATCTCTAAAGGATAACATAGAAATTAATGACTGCATGACCGAGTGCTACCTAACCAATAACAAATACTGGAACTACGAAGTTCTTGGGCGACCAGAGATTAAGTTTCTGAAATACAACACCGGTGGCCATTATGACTGGCACATAGACATAGGTTCTCACAGACACAACAACAGAAAGTTAGCGTTCGTTATCCCACTATCGAAACCAGAAGACTATGAGGGAGGAGAACTCATCATTAAGACAAGTTCGAGAGAGTCAAGTATCCCCCTTGAGCAAGGCAAGATTATCCTATTTCCTGCCTTCTTGTTGCATAAAGTAACTCCTGTCACCCAAGGTAAGAGATATGTGATTGCTGGGTGGCTAAACGGAAAGGAACACTTTTGTTAATGAAAGCGGTTATATGCTGCGGCGTCATCGGCATGACTAGAGCAGAACGCTCACACCCAAGAAAGACATAAGGTGATTAGAATGGCAAACGCAAACCAAGGATATAGAAGCGGAAACGCTTTCGGACGACTAGCAGACATAGGAAATGAAGCAATCTACTCTCAAGGTATCAAACTTGAGCCCGGATACCTCATTCGACTCAGAAGCAGAATGCACTTGGTTACCGCTGTGGAACCCATCTCGATTGACTGCTTTTTCACTGACACAGTTAACGTAGGTAACGCATCGTCAGCCACTCTAAACGGTACAGACGCAACTCCTCTTATGCAGTACGGTGGACAATCCATTCAAGCATACTACGATATTACTGACTCCGCTAGTGCGGCTAACCTCAAAGGAAACATTCTCAAGCCAGACTTCGACTCTGGACACATCACCTTTGACGACCTCGAACCATTCAAAGGAAACTTGTACCAAATCTGCCCAACTCTCCCACTACAACCTAAGTTCATGGTCGGAGACACCGGAGACTGGCACAGTCTATCTGACGACTCCCCTAACGAAGGCGGTACACCTATCGGCTTCAAGGGAGACGGAACAGTGGCTAACCTCTTCAAGATGGGAACTGTTTCAGGTAAACTCATGGTAAAGCACCCTGCTGGTGTACCTAAGTTCACACTTGACGAGGCTCCTGAAGGCTCGTCTGGAACCGCAAGAACAGAAGGTAAAATCGAAGGAGTCAACGGATTCATCGACGGAAGCCTTTCATCACAAGAAGCACCTAACTGGGACTACTGCCTCTTTGTGGAACACGGAGAAAACAACCTTCCTTCCCTAAGGCTAGTTAACGACAGCGACGAATACCTCCTTGATGGACGCGTTAGATTCATCGGCTGGAAATACCGAATTCTCGAACTAACTCCTGAACAAGTTAACTTGTTCAAGGCTCGTTCCGGTGGAAGACTACGATTCAAAATCATCAACACTACGGGACTCCCGGTCGAGGGCTCAATGCTAGCAGACTACTTCCCGAAGTGATTCGGGAGGTGGCTAAGTGAGCAGAAGACAACAGAAACCGTATCACGACGACGATAGGTACATGCCTATCGTTGACTACTCTACGCCTCGTCGTGGAGAGGACTTAACGAGTCCAAATGCGAACAGACAAAGCAACGCAAGTCAACCAGCAGATACGGTAATAGTCCCCTCAACGCCGACTCATACGACGACCAGAGTGATTGAAGACTCCCTTTTCATCACTGAGCGAATGGGACCAGTAACGATAAACTCCGGTGAATCCATCGATGTTCTTTCTCTAACCTCAGAAGCAGGAGACATCGTCTCTATAGAAGTAGTAACAGACAATCCTTACACGGGTGTGTACCTCGAAATGGACGACTACAAGAACCGAGAAGGTACAGGAGTCACTGCTGCGGAACTGATTATGAAAAACAAAATCACCCCAAGTAACCGAGAGTTTTACGCAGAAGACATGAGAGAAGACGGAACCTTTGTCGTAAAGTATTCTCCAAGTAACCCTGACCCATACACTGACAGAATAAAAATCCAAGTAAGGAATGATGTCAGCAAGCCACCTGTCCCTTATTCACATAACACGACTCAACGACTGAAACTTAGGGGCAACCTACCGGCTCCAGTAACTCTATCGCATACAGCAGGGTCTTACATCAGTCACCCCAACTTTGCATCAATCACTATTGCCGAGATGAGCGTCTTACTGAACAAACTGGGGAAACATGGGTACTTCAACACGATAAGAAACCTATCAGTGGCAGAAGACCCAACTATTCGAACTGGAGCATACACCCCTTTTATGAACGGAATGGCAGAAGCCAAATTCACCACAATGTCCGGCTCAGAAGTCGCAGGAATGAGAATAGTCTCCGCTGAACCCGGAGTCAAGGTTTCAACCACAACAGGAGTACCAGCACCAAACTCAGTAACTTGGCCCGGACAGTTTGTTAGCGGAACCTACACGCCGTCCCAGCAACAATTCATCATCTACAAAAGCAACTCCGAAGATGAAACAGAAGCAGGATTGCTTCACCCAAGCGGACCAACTGAACCACTCAGTAAAGGAGACACAATTTTTGTCAAAGTAGGAGACACCATTTACTTCCCGGGAACAATCCCACAAGATGAATCTAATGCATTCTACGACGCAGGAACCTCTCAATACAAAACAGACGGAAGTTATGTGGCTAACACTGATGGAGCATATATCTTCACAGTATCGCCCGGCTTACCTTTCAAGTTACCAAAGGTCGATATGCCACTAGCAGACTCCGCTCTCGCTGGAACTAACTTTGATGGAGTGGGCACAATAACTCACCCCGGTTCGGTACCAAGTCAAGGCCCAATGTTGATTCACGAAATAGTGGTAAGAAGAAAGAGAAGACTAACTCAACTGTTGTGATACTATGAGCGGAAGACACCAGAAGCCATATCACGACGACGATAGGTACATGCCTATTGTTGACTACTCCACACCACGAAGAGGTGAGGATTTGACTAGCCCCAATGCAGGGCAACCAGCAGATACTGTGATTATTCCCTCTACTCCAATACACACTACTACGAGAGTAATAGAAGATAGCGTATTCATTACTGAAAGGATTGGCCCAGTCACTTTGGGCCCCGGAGAGACTATCGATATGCTTTCTCTAACCTCAGAAGCGGGAGACATAATCTCTATAGAAGTGGTAACAGACAACCCTTACACGGGTGTCTACCTTGAAATGGACGACTACAAGAACAGAGAAGGTACAGGAGTTACTGCTGCGGAACTAATTATGAAAAACAAAATCACTCCAAGCAACCGAGAGTTTTACGCAGAAGACATGAGAGAAGACGGGACCTTTGTCGTAAAGTATTCTCCAAGTGACCCTGACCCGTACACTGATAGAATTAAGATTCAAATCAGAAACGACCTCAAACTCAGCGAAATTCCATTCGGACACAATCCCAACCAGAAACTCAAGATGCGGGGCGGGCTACCAACTCCCCTACACTTGGGTCACGTCGGTGGATGGTACTTGACTCACCCAAACATAGCGATAACAAGAGCCGCAGATACTCATACTATGCTAAAACAATTAGGTAAAGACCAATACTCTAATCCAATAAAGAACATAGAAGCAATAGAGAACCCTAGTACTAGAGTAGGAGCATATCATCCATATATGAATATGGCTGGACGCCACGGACCTCTGGTTCCCCTTTTCGCATACACAGCAGGAATGAGATTAGTTAGTGGTGAGCCGGGAGAAAAGGTGCTCGGTACATCTGGCATACCGGCAATCAACTCTGTTCCATGGCCGGGTAAGGTAGTAAATGGGACCTTTGTGCACTCCGAGCAACAGTTTGTGTTATACAAAAACGCTACAGAAAATGTGGCCACAAGTGTAGTGGAACCAGAAATAATGCTTAACGAATTAGATGCATCAACGTATGCCGCAGGAGCCGGAACTGCTATAGTTGTTAAACACGAAGATACTCTTTATTACTTAGGAGCATCGAGTCGTACTACCCACTACTACGATGCAGGAACGTCTGCATTTAGAGCAAACTCGGAATCATTGCACGGCTTTGAGACCGGGGATGGAGCAATAGTCTTCACGGTGTCTCCCGGCTTACCATTCAAGTTGCCAAAGGTCGATATTGTGCTAGCAGAAGATATTGGAACTCCACCCAATGGTAAGAACTACGACGGGTTGTTCGGCCTAGTAGCAACTCAAGATACAGCCCATATGCTTATACACGAAGTAGTAGTCAGAAGAAAGAGAACCAAGACCCAATTGTTGTGATATTATGCCTTATAAGAATCCTTTACTAGCCTTTGCAGACCGCTCCCCTATGCTGGGTTTCTTCGGAGTACCCGTTGCCATCTACTACGGTAGCGTACTCGTATCCGCCATGATACGAAAAGGAAAGACGGGTAGTTACATCGCAGGTAACCCATTTGCCCCAGAGGACGCAGAAGGAGCACTAGCAGGACTAGGAGCACTAACAGAAGGAGGCTCTCCCTCAGATATGCTGTTTAGAGCAACCGCTAGCACCGCACCTACTAAGAGAGGGACCGCAGTAGGAGATGAAATCCAATCTAGACCCGAAGGCGGACACATTCGATACGATAGAAACTACCACGATTCAGTTTTTATGCCTAACCTAAACTACGAAGACAACAATCCAAGCGCTGTTCACCAAAGTTACGGAAACAAAGTGACAGACTCATATGTATTCGCAGGAATAAGTGGAATGAATAAACTAAGGTGATACTGTGTTCCAAGAAAACTCTCTAACCCTTTCAGCCGCAACCGCAGGAGGTGCAGCAGTGGCAGCAGCCATGAGGTACTCATCCCTAGGCTACGCTAAGGACTACAAGAGCATCTTGATGCACGCCGCACTAGGTGGAGCAGCAGGTCTTGCCATTTCGGTCGGAGTACTGAAATCACAAGAATACGTCAAAGCATCAGGTGAAGCAAACTGGGCACTGATAGGCGGAGCGACTGGATTTGGAGCAAGCATGCTATACGGATTAGTGTACAAAAACTACCTAAAGCGACAATCTACCACTTCCACAGCACTGATAAAGCAGAGCGTTATGTGGATGACAGCAGCAGGCGCACTAGGCACCGCACTAACATACGTACAAAAGAAATACTAGGTGAATTAAATGGACCCATACTACGCAACCAGACAAACCTTCGGTCCAGTAGAAAACGGACTAAACAACAAGGGCCAACAACTCTTCGGCCACTCAAGAAGCCTCGGAGCAGTAACAGGTGGTTCTTTGAGCCTAGGAGCCGTTGCAGGAGCAGGAATCATCGCTCTCTATGTCGTACCAACAGTTGTTCAAGTTCTCGTTCAAAACAAAGTACTAGGATTCGAAAACAGACTTAGTACCAAGAAGATGAGCGGTCGAGCAGCAGCGCTCGGAGCAGTAATGGGCGCACCATTGGCCCTCATCATAGGTGGCGGTCTAGCAAAACAGGGATGATTAAATGTTGAAAGAGTACGTAAAGTTCACCAAAGACAGACCACTAACTGGCGCAGTCATTGGAATTTCTCTTTACTACGCTAGTCAAAAAATCTACATGGCGCTAACTAAAGACAAAGGTCAATTCTGGGGAAATACGTTTGAAGGAATCGGAGCAAGCACCTCGACTACTTCTTCCACTTCTTCAAGTCACAGCATGATGGATAGAAAAACCTCAGGAGACCTAATGACTCACCCTACTGCTCTCTATGGCATTGGTAGCGGACTAGGTCACTGCAACTGCGCAGTTCCTACCTGTCCATCCTGTGCAACTAAGGGACTCGCTGGAGGAATGAGCACAACGACTTCTACTTCCTCGGCTCACGCCCACAAGAGAAACTCGAACTACGGAGAAGACACATACAAGTCTCCTCTAACTCTCATGGGCGTACCTTCTCACATCAAGCGACGAGTAGGTAATGCAACCGAGACCGAGTCTTACCAAACTAACAACCCAGTGGTGGCCGAGGTCGAAACAGTCGAGTCTGCTCTGGGGTGGCTATGATGGCTGAGGGGAATTCCGGGTTAGCATTTGGGGACGTCATCCTGTTTGGGTTCTTTGCATATGTTGCAAGTGCGTATTGGAATGAAAGTAACGGACATCTGAAAAGCATCGACAAAAAGATGCACACTCACGCCGCCGACGATTCCGTTAACGGTATCGGTGGGTGGTACTGATGGTAAAGTTAACTAAGAAACAATCCAAGTCTTACCTCTTGCCTGCGGCCTCCTATGCAGGAACTGCAGGCCTCGTCCTAAACTACTCTAGACGTGCTGGAGAACCGAATGCGTGGCCT
>Ga0187219_1000893_pt1 | contig 14586 bp, 30 predicted proteins | sample 13SPOviralmetaG_FD_130162 | JGI IMG/M metagenome (GOLD analysis project Ga0187219, IMG submission 130162) | Marine viral communities from the oligotrophic San Pedro Time Series (SPOT) site, San Pedro Channel, CA, USA - 13 SPOT_SRF_2010-07-21... | ecosystem: Environmental > Aquatic > Marine >... | reverse complement strand
ATCCCGCTAAAAGGTGGGGCAGAATGGGATGCTCTCACCCCGGCTAGAAAATGGTATAAGTACTTAACAAGCCCTGGTGTTACAAAGAGTATTAAGAAAGGTTATAATAAACGATTTAGAAAAAAAGGAAAAATTAGTAATGGCAATATTGAAGAAGAATAAAAAATCGCACATGGAGAAGAATATGTTTTTAGATGAGGCGGTTGATATTCAAAGATATGATGAGCTTAAATACCCACAATTAGATAAGATTACAGAGAAACAACTTGGATTCTTTTGGAGACCCGAAGAGGTAGATATTTCAAAAGATAAGAAAGACTTTGATGCTCTTACTGATCACGAAAAACACATTTTTACATCCAATTTAAAAAGACAAATACTACTTGATAGTGTACAAGGTCGAGCACCTAATCTCGCCTTTCTACCTATTGCATCACTACCTGAAGTAGAGAACTGGATCGAAACTTGGTCATTCTTTGAGACCATTCACTCTAAAAGTTATACACATATTATTCGTAATATCTATCCAGATCCTAGTAAAGTGTTCGATGGTATACTGGACATCAAAGAAATTAGTAATTGTGCTGATTCTATTAGTGAATACTATGATGATTTAGTTACCTCTAATAACGGCCCAACAAATAAGATGCAACACAAGAAAGCTATTTGGATGGCAATGATGTCTGCTAATGCACTCGAAGGTGTAAGATTCTATGTATCATTCGCTTGTTCATGGGCCTTCGCAGAATTAAAGAAAATGGAAGGTAATGCAAAGATTATTAAATTTATTGCACGAGACGAAAATGTCCACCTTGCATCAACCACTACTATGCTGAAACTTCTCCAAAAAGAAGATAAAGATTTTGTTAAGATTGCAAAAGAATGTGAAGAAGAATCAGTAAGATTATATAAAGAAGTAATAGAACAAGAGAAGCGATGGGCAGAGTTTTTATTTAAAGATGGATCAATGATCGGTTTAAATTCAAAATTATTATCTGACTATATAGAATGGATCGGTTGTAAAAGAATGAGAGCAATTGGTTTGCCTTGTCCTTATACAGTACCACAAGCTAACCCATTGCCATGGACAGAAAAATGGATTGGTGGTGGTAACGTACAGGTAGCGCCACAAGAAACTGAAATTAGTTCATATATAACTGGTGGAGTAAAACAAGACGTTGATGAAAACGTATTATCTGGTTTAAGCCTATGATACATGTGCCATGGTTTACAAAACCAGAGAAAGTTTTACAAGTAGTAAACCTATCACCGAGTGAATCGTGGATAGAAAAATTAACAGAAATACATCCAATGCGACAAGTGTTCTGGGCCTCAATAATACAGATTGCTGTATTTGGTTTTATGTTATTGTCATTTTGGATAATTAATGGAGTAGTAAGTTGAATATAGAAATATGGAGTAAAGACCAGTGCAGTCAATGCGAAATGGCAATATATAAAGCCCAGGCCATGATACAAGAAAGAAGTGATATATCTTACAGTGTGTTAAAACTCGGCCAAGATTTTACCCGCGAAGATGTTTTAAGTGAATTTCCTAACGCCAGAACATTTCCTCAAATTAAAATAGATGGTAGTAATATTGGTGGGTGGTCAGAATTTCAAAAGGTTTAACAAATAAGGAGTTATTAATGGCTTACGGAACTGCCCCGACACATTGGTATGTGCACGATTGCGAATTCTGCTATAAAAGGTCTTTTATAAGTATAGAAGACGAGTGGGATTCAGATGATAGATTTTGTCCAAATTGTGGTATCTCATCCGAAGTAGATGCAAATTCGCACTATGAAAACGACGAGGTAGAAACTTTAGACTATGACGAAGAATACGAGGAATAACCCACCATGGCTCTATCAAGGAGTAGAATGGCATCCGCCAGAGGAATTCAGTCACGAAGACGTGTACGGTTTTGTTTATCTAATAACGAATCTGAAAGACCAAAGGAAGTACGTTGGAAAGAAATTCTTTTGGAGTCAGAAGACATTACCAATAACCAAGACCAGAAAACGAAGGAAGAAGCTTAAAGTAGAATCTGATTGGAGAACCTATTGGGGTTCTAATAAACATCTAGTTGCAGAAATAGAAGAACATGGAACTGGTGAATATACAAGAGAAATTCTACATTTATGTAAGACCAAGGGTGACTGTGCATATATGGAAGCCAAGGAACAATTCGACAGGGATGTACTCTTAACAGAAGAATACTATAATGGTATCATCTCCTGCAAAATTGGTGGACAGACAGTTAAAAATTTAGCAAAATAGGGGTTTACATTGATGAAAAAGTGTAGTATAATATACCTATTATGAAAAACAATATCATACAATTTCCAACTGAGCGAAGACAAGCACAGATTGAGGAAGAAATGGAATGGGAGTACGAGAACTTCACAGAAGAATGTGTAGATACTGCTCAGTTCGCATTACTGTTATTGGAAGACTATATTGAATCTGATGAGGCTAGTACCTTAAAAGAACTTGATTTTAGGGATCCAGAATTTGCAGAATCGCGTGATATGTTTGTAGTAGTAAACTTACTGTCTTCTATGTTTATGCGATATGGTGGTGTTACACACTTTTTGCAAAAAGACTTAGAGACTTTATTCACTAAGATACAAGAAACAAAGGAACATAATGATTTTACTTGATTATAGCCAGATTGCACTCTCTAATATTATAGTGCAACAAATGAATGATGAAAACATGATACGACATATGATACTTAATAGTATTCGTATGTATAATAAGAAGTACCGAAAAGAATTTGGTCAGATGGTTATCTGTGCTGATGGTATGAATACATGGCGAAGAGAATACTTCCCAGAGTATAAAGCAAACAGAAAGAAAAGTAGAGAAGCTACTTCTCACATGGACTGGCCGGAAATCTTCCGTATTATAACATTGATTAGAGAAGAAATCACAGAGAACTTACCATATAAAGTATTACACATGGAAGGTTGTGAGGCTGATGATATTATTGGTGCTCTTACTATGCGTACCCAAGAATTTGGCCAAGGTGAACCAGTAATGATTGTATCTTCTGATAAAGATTTTATTCAGTTACAAAAATATAATAATGTAAAACAATTCTCTCCTATACAAAAGAAAGTTGTTACGGATAAGAACCCTAGAACATACTTATTTAATCATATTATGAGAGGTGATGTTGGAGATGGTATTCCAAACATATTGTCTAGGGATGATACTCTTATAACAGAAGGCACTAAACAAACACCTTTAAGACAAACAAGAATTGATGATTGGTTAGAAAGAAGTGATGACCTAAAAGATGCAATGCCTGAAGAAGCATATCGTAATTATCAAAGAAATAAAACTCTTATTGATCTTGCTGAAATACCAGAATCAATACAAGAAACAATTATAAATACTTATGATAACCAGAAACTTCCAATGAAAATGAAAGTTTTAAACTATTTAATTAAAAAAAGATGTAACAACCTGATTGAATGCGTCGAGGAGTTTTATAATGCGTAGAAAATTAATTTCAGAGGTCTTTGAAGAGGCCGCCAAACTAAATACAAAACAGGCCAAGATCGCTTATCTACAGAAGCATAATTCCGCGCCGTTAAGAGATATTATCAGAATTAACTTTGATGATGATATCGTATCACTATTACCGAAAGGTGCTCCACCCTATAAGAAAGACGATATGCCAGATGGCCATAACTATTCTACATTATACCATAAATTTAGGCAGTTTAAATATTTCTTCAAAGGCACAAAAACTGATATGAATCAAGTTAAAAGAGAATCAATCTTTGTTGGTTTAATAGAAACAATACATCCAAAAGATGCACAATTGTTCATAGATGCAAAGGATAAAAATTTAAAGTATAAGGGAATCACAAAAAAATTAGTAACGGATGCTTTCCCTAACTTAATTCGCAAATAATATAATATAAACACGGAGGATCGCCTATAGACAAACCTTTATAATGATAGAAATCAATTAACCCATGGAGAAACACTATGCATGTACAGATTGAGCGCCTTAAAAAAGATCAAAAAGAGGCCATATACTATCAGAAGAAACTGAAACGCAAAGGAAAAGATGTTCTGGCATATAAAATGCAGAAAAAAATCGAATACCTGAATAAATATATCGAAGATATGGCGTCAGTTCAAGGAGGTTAACAGGGTTACGGCCCTGGTCTACAGGGCCGATATACCTTATGAGTAAATTCACTAAAGAAGAAATCGAAAACTCTAAACGAATTTTTAAATCAGCAACACCCAAAAATACCTTAGATTGGTATGTTAAGTGGATAGCATCAGTATTCGTTTTGTGTGCAATGTCACTAAGAGGAATTGAAGGTCTGCAAATGTGGGACTTAGGATTCTCTGTTATTGGTATTACACTATGGCTATGGGTATCAATTCTATGGCAAGATCGAGCACTTATTATTCTAAATGGAGCGGGACTACTACTACTATTGAGAAATATATTTACTGCATTAAATGGTTGACAAATTAAACTAAGTGTGTTATAATATACATTATGAATATTTTTATATTAAATGAAGACCCCGTATTGGCGGCACAAGAACAGTGTGATAAACACGTTGTCAAAATGATTGTAGAATCTGCACAAATGTTATCTACAGTCCACAGAATGCTAGATGGCAGTGTTACAATGAGAAAGTCCAAATCTGGCAAAAGAACCCTTAAATACTACGAACTAAAAGATGATAGAGAAACCACCTTGTATAAGGCAGTTCATCACAATCATCCATGTACAGTTTGGTCTCGCGAAGGGTGTTGTAATTATACCTGGCACTATGAACATTTTATTGCATTATGTGATGAATATACATATAGGTATGGTAAAATACATTCTACAGATACTAAACTTCGGGCACTACTAAAGAAACTACCACAGAATATACCAGTTGGTAGAACAGCATTTAAACTAGCTATGGGTTCTAATCCAGAATGTGTAGTTACTAGTTTAGGTGGTACTGATGCAGTAGAATCATATAGAAATTTTTATCAAACAAAACAAGAGAGGTTTAAAATGGATTGGACAAAGAGAAACGTGCCGGAGTGGTTTAAATATGCCGCTATATGATTTTAAAAATTTAAAAACTGGAGAAATAGAAACAAAAATGATGTCTATTGCTTCTATGGTAGAATATGTCAAAGACCCTAATATAGTACAAGTATTTACATCAGCTCCTAAGTTAGTAAGTGGTGTTGGTGGTACACTTTCACGGGCTGGAGACGGATGGAAAGAAGTGCAAGATAAAATCAAATCAAACATACCACCTCGTTTAAGGGATAATATTAAAACAAAATGAGCCAGAAACCATCGAAACTAAGAATTGAACATCTTATTACACTAGAACCACTTACTAAATCCCAAGAGAATGTATTTGCATCATGGAAGGATGGGTTTAATTTAGTATTGTCAGGTTCTGCTGGAACAGGTAAGACATATATCTCAACATACTTATCGTTATTAGATATTATGGATAAGAATAAACCAGAACAGAAACTGGTGATAGTGAGATCGGCTGTACCTACACGTGATATGGGATTCTTGCCTGGTACATTGGAAGAGAAAGAAGATGCATATAAAGCACCATACTATTCTATTCTAACCGATCTATTTGAAGACAAAGATGCTTGGAGAAAGATTGAGATTGCAAAACAAATAGAATTCTTAACCACATCTTTTATTAGAGGTATCACTCTGACTGATTGTGTTGTACTAATAGACGAATCACAGAACTTAACATATCACGAACTTTGTTCAGTTATTACACGACTAGGAAATAATTGCAGAATTATATTATGTGGCGATTACTACCAATCGGACTTTACCAAGTCTGGTGATAGAGAAGGGTTAGAAAAGTTTACAAAGATTTTAGAGAACATGAAACTCTTTGACCACATCGAATTTACTTGGGAAGATATTGTCAGATCTGGCCTTGTACGTGACTTTATAATGACAAAGGAATTAGTAGAAAATGGGAAACTTTAAACATGAAAAAATTGATTTGGGATATGAAGATTTATCTGCCAAGACTGCTGCCGGTGGTAGAACATATACTGCTCCTGATGGTACTAGGTATCCTTCTATTACTACAGTACTATCCATTCTAAGTCGAGAGGCTATACAAGAATGGAGAGCAAGAGTTGGTGAAGAAGAAGCCAATAAAATATCCAGAGTGGCATCATCACGTGGTACTGCGGTACACGATTTATTAGAGAAGTATGTCGATAATGATCCTGATTATGCTAAAGGTGTAATGCCTCATATATTACAATCCTTTCATGATGTAAAAGAACAACTGGATACAAGATTAAGTAAAGTTTATGCACAAGAGGCTCCATTATATTCCGAACACTTAGGTTTGGCGGGTAGAGTGGATTGTGTTGGTGTATGGGATGGCAAAGATTCTATTGTAGATTATAAAACATCTCGTAAACTAAAAAAGAAGGAATGGGTAAAAGGTTACTTCATGCAATGTTGCGCATATGCAATTATGTGGGAAGAAAGAACTGGTATACCTATTACACAATTGGTGGTATTAATTGCTGTTGATAACGAAGAACCACAAGTCTTTATAGAACATAGAGACAATTGGGTAAAACCATTATTTGATGTTATTGAACAGTATAATGCTGAAAAGAAACGTGAATATATTTTTGGAAAATAGGAGATAATATGTTAACAGTTGGTGATAAATTCCCTGTATGTAATTTACAGGGTGTCAATGAAAATAATGAATTCGTTGAAGTAAATATTGAGAATGGATATACGCCTCACAAACAAGAATGGAGTGTGGTTTATTTCTATCCAAAAGATTTTACCTTTATCTGTCCCACAGAAATTGCTGGAATGGATATGTTGGTAGAAGAAGCGAATGTTGTTGGTATCAGTGGTGATAACGAATTCTGCAAACTTGCATGGAAACAAGAGAATAAATTAATCGGTAGTATTAAACATACTCTTGCAGCAGATTGTGGTCTTGGTTTATCACATAAACTCGGTATTGTAAACGAAGACGAAGGTGTTTGTTACAGGGCAACATTTATTTATGATAAAAACATGGTAATTCAACACGTATCGGTCAATGCACTAGATACTGGTAGAAATGCACATGAAGTATTAAGAACTCTACAAGCACTCAAGGCCGGTGGTCTTACTGGGTGTGAGTGGAATCCAGGAGAGGAGTTTGTAGTATGAGACATCAAATGATAACAGCGCTAAAGAATCATTACCATGGCGAGATTGGTAAACACAAAATAAATGTTGAAGCATTCTTCAATAACCCTGTGGGTGTAGGAGAACACATTGATATTATGGAGACCATATCTGGTGAAATCGGTAAGATTGCCGAATACGAAGATAAGTTAATGATTTTAGAAACACATTTTACTTCAGAACAGGTAAAAATTTAACAAAAAAGTGTTGACAAGTGGCCCGAGCCATAGTATAATATACCTATGATAACCAAGATAAAGGTAATTTTTAGTGAAGGTACTAGGTTCGGGACATCATATGACGGTTATAAACTACCCGGTAATCATCTCCCTAGTATCTTCCCTAAAAATTACTTAAAAAGTGTTGACAAATACTTTTAAATGTGTTATAATATACACATATGATAAGGAGAAATATGAAAGAAAATATAATATTAGTAGACTGCGACGGGGTTCTTTGTGACTGGGAATATTCATTTACGCAGTGGATGCATCATCAAGGCATTCAAACAAAAGTCACCAATGAATATGACATTGCCAAAAGATTTCAGTTAAATAAAACTGAGGCTAAAAAATTAGTCAGACAATTCAACGAGTCGGCAGCAATTGCATTCTTACCACCTTTAAGAGATGCTGTTTATTACATGAAAAGACTTAATATGTTACATGGATATAGATTCCATTGTATTACATCATTGAGTAGTGATAAGTACGCGCAAAGATTAAGATACCAGAACCTAGACCTATTATTCGGTAGAGAATTATGGGATGAAGTAATCTGCCTACCATGTGGAGCTGACAAAGACGATGCTCTCCTACCTTATGAAAATAGTGAATGTTTTTGGATAGAAGATAAAGTACAAAATGCTGAATTAGGTGTTGAATTAGGACTTAATTCTATCCTTGTAGCTCACTCTCACAATGCTCACTATAAAGGCGAGATCCCAAGATTCCATAGATGGAAAGAAATCTATAAGCATATTACTGGAGAAGTGTAATGAAACCTTGGGATATTATTGAACTATTAAGATCAGATAACGGCAAACTGTTTAAACAAGCTACTATAGCTGATAACATAGATAACGAAGAGTTTGTAGAAGGTCTTCAATATGCTTTAACTCCCTTAATTACATACGGTGTGCAAACTGTACCTAATGCAGAATTACTTGGAGAACCAGGGCCAGGATTAGAATGGCCAGAATTTAAGATTCTATTGGATAAATTAATCGCCAGAGAACTTACTGGTCATGCTGCAAGAGACGCTATTGTTGATTCTATGGTACTATCTACTGTAGAACAATGGAACAATTGGTATAGACCTATTTTATTAAAAGATTTAAAAGCAGGGTTTTCTGAAAGAACTGTTAATAAGGTCCAGAAAGGAACAATACCAGTATTTGGTTGTATGTTGGCAAGAGACGGAGCGAAAGAAGAAAAGAAACTTGTAGGTGATGTACTTATAGAAAACAAGTATGATGGTGTAAGATGTATTGCAATAGTTCAAAACAACACCGCTGTTCTACATAGTAGGAATGGTAAAGTATTCCCTAACTTCCCTCATATCGAAGAAGCATTGAGTAAACCACAATTTAATAATATGGTTTTTGATGGCGAGATTATGAGTGAGAACTTTCAAGCATTAATGAAACAAGTATATAGAAAGACCAACGTAGATACTTCAGATGCATATCTTGCACTCTTTGATGTACTCGACCTTTCTGAATTTAATGCGGGTGAGGGTAAGTATAATACCTTAGAAAGAAAAAACATCCTAGAGAATTTACAGTTTGATGAATGTATCAGAGAAGTTGAATGGACCAGATGTAACCTAGACACAGAAAAAGGTCAGACTACATTTAAGGCTATGAATAAGACTGCCATTAAAAATGGTTATGAAGGTCTTATGGTTAAACCGATCGAGGCAATATATCAATGTAAAAGATCGGCCTCATGGTTGAAGATTAAACCCATTATAGAAGTAACCCTTACGGTTGTGGATATCGAAGAAGGCCAGGGCAAGTTTGATGGAACAACTGGTGCTCTAGTATGTGAAGGCATCGACGATGGTGTTAATATTAAAGTGAATGTTGGATCAGGTCTTACTGATGAAAACAGAGAAGAAATTTGGAAAGATAAAGAAACTGTAATCGGCCAGTTGGTTGAAATCAGAGCAGATGCCATTACTCAAGCAGAGAATGGTGAATATAGTTTAAGGTTCCCTAGGTTTAAAACATTTAGGGGTTTTAATAAGAGTGAAAAAATATAAGGAGTAATTATGACAGCACCAGTAAAATTTATTAATGACGGAAGATACTATGGGATTCCAAAAGATTCAACAATTTGTTGGAAACCTAAAAAGTATGCAGTAGATCGCTTTGACTTTGAAAAGTTTAAAGAAAGAGTTGAAAAGCTGCAAGAGGCGGGTGATAAGAAAGCCCTAAAAACAATTAAGAAGAACGTAGAAAGGGTATGTAAAGATAACCCTGACGTTTTTAACGATTTTTTAAATCTACTATAGGAGAAATACATAATGGAAATTTTAGCAGGACTAGTCGTTTTAGGCGTCTGTTTTACAGTTTTAATCACGTATATCGCATTAGTTAGTACAGGAGAATAATATGCCAGTAAAATTTAAACCGTCTCAGACAACAAGAGACAGAAACACGGGTAAGAATAAGACAGAACATTATTATATGAAGTCTACCCCCTTAGATGAACTTAATAAAGCATTAGAGAACTCTAATACTCCACCAAAGCAAAAACAGAAGATTAGAAATGAATTGGTTAGGCGTAATAGTTAAGTCGTTCTTTGAGTTAATCGGAACTATATTTAAATGGTCAGTCATATTAATTTTATTAGCATTAATTATCCTAGCATTATTATATGGTGGTGATAGCTTAACTATCGTTACTGTATAAATAGTATTATTACAAACTGGAGTTATAATGGTAACTAAGAACGATGTGACTGGAGATTCTATCCAGACAAAAATAACAAGTAAAGCATATACTGATAATTGGGATGCTGTATTTGGTAGTAAAGATCAGAAGATGAAACAAAAGGCATCAACTGAATTAAATTGGGACGGTAATGAAGACAGAGGCAGATACGGCGAAGACGAATCGTCGCAAAACAAGATATCATCAGGTACTGTTTGATAAAGACAGTCCTTTCTCTCGTCACCAAGTTGTTCCCAATAAAAAGAAAAATATTCCGCGGAAAAGTAAAAATCGGAATATAAATACTATAGAGGATTAAATATGGCAGATTTATTAGATTTTGATTTCGGTTTTACAGCCGTAGATGAAAACGAATTAGAAGCAGTTCAGAAAGTAACATCTGAAGCATCTAGTGCATCTGCAAATGTACAGGAACTGGAAGATAAGTTAAATAAATTATATAATTCTATATTACCTCTATTATCAAATTTAAAGAAAAATCCAGAAAAAGAATATATCCTTTGGCCCAATAGGGTTGAGAAGATTGAGCAATTCGAGGATTTAATTACGGAAATAATTAAATGACATTAATATCAAGTGGTGCTTTAGGCCTTAAAGATGCTGGTGCAAACCCTTCATCCAATGTCCTTTTAGATACTGGTTATAATTCATTGTCTTTTGGTGCAGATTCAAGTTGGGCACAATATCGACGTTCCTTTGAATCAGAACCTGGCTTTTCATCATATTATGGTATACAGATTACTGATGGAACTGCATACTATTATAGAAGAAATACTGGTTCAGCTGCAAGAAAAACATACATAGCTTTTACTAACCCTGGTGGTTATTATTCTCCTATATTTACGGAAGCGTGGGATTATATGGGTACCCCTCCTTATGGCAACTGGTCAGGTAATGATTTAGCACTTAACTCGTCTACTTCATCTACAGTTGGTAGTTTAGGTAGTAGCACATATACAGATGCAAGTTCTACTGTAAGAACTATTAATGATATTGGTTACTTAAAAAATACATCCACTTTTACTAGTGGCGGATATTCTCAAAATACTGGTAATCAATTTTGGTTTTCTTTAGCTGGAAATGTTCCAAATAGTGATAATACCTTTTATCAACTTACAACTTATGATAATAACGGTGATGGTATTATTCATACACGTAGTGGAGCATCATATGATTATGATGGAATACAAAGTGTTTGGACTTGGGACAATATATCCGATGCTAGTATTGATTTTGGTAATGTAAAGACTGCATCAACTAGAATTTATATTACTAGATCAGGTAATACTACTTTTACTAATGGTATTTCAGAAGAAATGTCGGGTAATGTTGCTACTAATAATATTGAAATCAGCGATTATTATAAAGGCGGTATATATCATAATACAACTGGTATACCCACAAGTGGTCAGATAGAATTTTCAGACTTTTATGGTAAGACTAGAGTAAGCCCTGGCGTTCACTCAGAAGCTCTTGGTTATATTTATCAAACTAATCAGTATTATAGCTCAGGTGCTCATGCGGCCAGTTCTAATTTTACATTCCAAGGTAATACTTCTAAGATGACAGGTTTAGGAAACGCTCTTGGCAATACTCTTTCTTTTATTGTTGCTGCATCGGGTAGTACTCCTATATACACAAATTCTGGGTGGACTCAAATAAATGTATACTTTAATCAAAGTAATGCGTCAGGTTCGCCTGAAGCAACTCTTTATAGAAGTAATATGTCATTTTCTGTTTCAAATAACGGCACGAGTAGTGCAACTGCCACTTGGACACAGTCTGGTAGTTTTTCCTTCGTGAGTTATTTCGGAACCACTAACGGTGTAACAAACTTTGTGGAGATAGTATAATGCCAATTCATATTACTAAAGAAAATAATACATCAAGAACCATAGATGCAGATGGAAATGTGTCACCGCTATTACCTTCTACTATAACACTTAACGATGAGACTAATACAGTAGTACAAAATGCAGTATACACTGATGGTTCCATAGATTGGAACTTGACTACAAAATTAGCCGTTAACCGTTATGAATCTCAATATGGTCAAATAAAAACTTCTACTTTAAATACAGAATCAAATATCGGTAAATCTGTACGCGATGATGTGTATATGGCCGGAAGTATTGCAAGAAAAGATTATTCAATAGATACTGATGAAGGTAGTGCTCTTGTAGACGAATTAGAAGCTGGTTGGGACGGTTTTATTCCTGACTTTAGGAGAGATAATAAAAATCTTGTTTCAGAATTTACTCCTATGAGGTTACCATATATTAACAACAGTATTTCATACTATGATATGCAAGAACCTACAAGCGAATTGAAGACATATTTTAATCTTCCATATAATATATGTTTACCATTTCATGGACTTAAATTTGATAAGACTACCTCAGACGTAGTCATTAAAGTTATGTTATCACCGAGTGAAATGTATTCATACCATCCAGATTTATGTAAAACTATAGATAAAATTATACCATCTGTTGGATCACATTTCTTCGGTGTTATATATAATAGCAGTGGGGAAATGTCTCCGTTAGTTGATGTATATTTTACAGTAAGTTATGATATTGGTTCAAGATGGTGTACATCAATCGGAAGTGCCATTCCTTATACAGATGAATCATTAAATGATAAATTATCATTTTGGGCCGGTGTATATAATACCGATATAGAAAAAATGACGCACGTTAAAGCGTATATAACAAATTATTTAGAGGATTAATATGTTTTTTAATAGAGACAAAGATATTGACGTTGATCAATTAAGAGAACAACTTATTATAGATGAGGGACAAGTAAATGAAATTTATAATGATCACCTCGGTTATGCTACATTTGGCATTGGACACTTGGTACTGGAAGGAGACCCAGAACATGGGATGGAGGTCGGTACTCCAGTGGCAGAGGATAGAGTCATTGAATGTTTTGCCAAGGACGTAGAAATAGTACTTGAAGATTGTAAAAAATTACATGATGGTTGGGACGGTTACCCACAAGAGGTAAAACAAATAGTTGCAAACATGATGTTCAATATGGGACTTACGCGCTTAAGTAAATTTAATAAGCACAATGCAGCGCTGCAATGTGGTGATTGGAAGGAGGCGGCTGTAGAAGGTCGTGATTCAAGATGGTACAAACAAGTGACAAATCGAGCGGAAAGACTTATGTCGAGACTAGAAGAGGTCTAACATACTATCACACAAGTGAACCTCAAACAGAAAAAGGATGGTATTGGTGTAATGAAAAGAAAGGTCTTTTCAGATATACTGATTGGAACATTTCATTATCTGAAATGAAGGAAAAGTATTGCTAATCAGCTTTACTAAATAATAACACTATCTCTAAGGTCATATATTTATAAATAGAATATATGGCCGAAATCTTTGAACTAATAGCTCAAGTTGGTGCTCCTATTGCTGGAGCCATCGCTATGGGCGCTTTTATTTTCCTAATTATTAAACAGATATTGCAGGGCTTGGTCGGACAGATTAAAACCCTGACGATGTTCTGCGAGTCACTGGAAAACAGAGCAAGGACTATGGCTAATGAAATGATAAAGATTGATATGTTGGTGAGTAGTGCTTTAGAATTAAGACCAGACATTGAGAGAGTAGCACGTGCTGAAAATTTTGTTGAAGACGGAAAAGTGGATGTGAGACGCGATTAATGATAAATGAAATAGAAATGGTTGAATATTCTTTTACTAGGGATTTTGTTCTGATGTGTTCATTGGGACTTAATATAGGTTTTTTTATCGGTCTATTATTCATATAGGAGAATATAATGGATGAATTAGTACAAGGTATATCCGATTATGGTTTCCCTATAGTTGCGTGTGTTGGTTTTGGTTATTTTTTATATTACATTTGGTGTTTTATTGGTGATGTAATAGAACCAGAACTTGAAAAAATGCACTTCGCATTAATACGTGTTATTGATCAGACAAGAATGCTTGATCAGGACTTAATACGTTTACAACAGAAAGTTAATGTAGTTTTGGAATATAAAGAAAATGAAAAAAAGAAAAGAGAAGAATAGCATAGGAATTGTTTTAATAGTAACATTCTTTATAGTATGTACGTTTAGCGTATCAGATGCATACGGAGACGAGATAAAATTTGGGTTTAAGAACCCATCTTTTTCTGGATCAGGCACTGGTGCTCATTATTTAACAATTGAAAATCAAGAACACAGTAGAAAGAAACAGATAGAAGATGCTTTAGAGGCTGCAAGAAAGGCCGCAGAGAGAGAAGAAGCAAATAGTACTATGGCTAAGTTTATTCGTAACTTAGAAAGTAGAATATATGCTCAAATGTCTAAGCAGCTTGTTGAATCTATGTTTAGTAATGATGGTTCTGTAAGATTT
>Ga0187219_1000888_pt1 | contig 14616 bp, 16 predicted proteins | sample 13SPOviralmetaG_FD_130162 | JGI IMG/M metagenome (GOLD analysis project Ga0187219, IMG submission 130162) | Marine viral communities from the oligotrophic San Pedro Time Series (SPOT) site, San Pedro Channel, CA, USA - 13 SPOT_SRF_2010-07-21... | ecosystem: Environmental > Aquatic > Marine >... | reverse complement strand
TGTTTCTTCGCCTGCTCTTTAGCTTGGCGTTTCTTTTCGAATAAAAACTTGTTTAAATCTGTAATTTTGCATACAGGAATATCAGCTTTATCTGTTACTAAGACTAAATCAAGTTCTTGATTATATGCTTCTTGTAACGCACTGCGAGTAGCCATTATTCCCATGCTATCTCCGTTACTTCCTGTAACTCTTACTTGCGGAAATCGTATGCGCTCATTAGCAACAACTAGTTCTGCTTTTCTATTAAACTTGGCGGGTTTTGCCATAAAAGTATTTTATCCTTTCAATGTTATTATAATAACATAATATACTTGTTTGTCAAGTAATTATATCTAATTGTGCAGATAATACTGCATCTAATTCTTCTAAATGTGTGTAAATCTTTTGTTTGTCTCGCAATAGTAATTTACATAATGCACTATTTTTACGTTCTTCTGCAATCCAAAGCACAAGAGGATCTTTGCTATTATCAATTGCACTAAGTGTACTGGCAATATAAGTTTCTACTATGTTTAAATTATCTGTATTAACTACTAACCAATCTACAAATTTTAGTGTAGCTAATGCCCATGCAGTAGTATTTTCTGCTATAGGCTTTGTATCATAATAGTAACAAATACTATTTTCAGGAAAATTCTTATCGAATATTTTACTGATATCTGCTATACGATCGTCAGAAAACCCTAGTAACATTATACTAGGTCCATTTTCGTTAAGATATAAAGATGGGGGAGTAATGCTATAAACGCTATTATCAAAATTCATTATGTATCATTTAACCAACTATTATCAGGATCATCTTTTTTAATCCGTTTCTTTAGTGTTACATTTTTAATTGTTTTAACTTCGCCTCTTGCGACTGCCGGTTTTATTTGTACTTCTTTAGTACTTCCTCCGGTGTCCTGTACGGCACTAGGTTCTTTTCGAACTTGTGTACTGTCAGGTACTTGTTTTTCTGCTGGTTCCACAATGCTCCGTCTCGATAAATCTTCCTCATCATTGGCTTTTCTATCTCGTTCATTATGTTCCACATCATCATTTTGTATATTGCTATCTGTAGGTCCATCCACTGATTCATCTTTTTGTTCCTTTATAAACTTCAAGTCTGGCTCTTGTTTAACCTCCTCCTGTAGTACTTCCAATTCTGGTTCTACTTCAGGATCAGTCTTTTTTATTGGAGGTCTCTCACTCCTGCCAAACTTATGAATCGTCATTACACCTGCTAGTACTAATACAATTGCAAGTGGGTCAAATACTGCTACTAACAATAGTATAACCCAACGAACTGCTTCCTCTAAAATACTTCTGTCTGCGGCTTCACCGTATACCATTTCTGCGATATACTTAACTGGTCCTACCTCAGCTTCAAGTTTTCTATTCTCAGCTTCTAAACTATACTTTTTTTCTGTTAATGTGTCAATAGTATTATTTGCTTCTCTAATTTTATTTTGTTGCTGATCTATAACACTGTCAGCATCTGTGTCTTTTCCAACTGTTAAGTTGTTACGTAAATCTGAAATTAGTGTATTACTTTGTACAATTTGTGCATTTACTACATCACGTAAACGTGCAATCTCTGCTCTTGCGACAGTTACCTTATCACTATTAGTGTTACGTAGTGTTGTAATTGCGTCTTGTGCTAATTTACGATCTGCACGATTTGTTGGAATATCATTGTTTAGTACGCCATCTATTTTTTCCTGGATACTATTTTGTGTTCCTTTTAAGTCTCCTGCGGCATTATTACGTATTGTATCAATAGTATTCAATAAGCCTTGTTTACGCTCTTGTACTGCCGTTGTTTGACTGCCTCGAAGATCTTTAACTAGTTCTGTAAGCCTATTACGCTCAATCGCAACAACTTCTTGTGCTTGTGCTTTAAGTGTTGTCTCTTGTCCTTGAAGCTCTGTGATGCGTGTTCTTTGCGCTTCTAACCATGTATTATAAGCCCTTGTTGTGTTACTGCCAAATAACCCATCGCTTGTTACACCTATAACTGCTTGACCTTCTTGTATTTTTTCACGTTCTTTACTTTGTAATTTATTTGTAACTAATACAATTTGATCCTCCACTGCGCTTATTTGCTCTTGAAGAGTGTCTACCGCACTGTAGTCTGGTTTTAATCCTGCAATACGTTTTTCATAATCAGCCGCTTGTTCATCTAATCTAGCAATATCAGCATCTAGTTGTGTAATTTGGTCTAGGTAAGGTTTTACCTGAGCCTCTACACTTGCTACACTTGTATTTTTAAGTTGTGTACGATATTCTTCAACTAGTCCATTAAGCCTTGTTAATTCTGTATCTAAACTAGCAATACTTTCTGTAAACACTGCAACTCTATCTTCTATAAGTTTAGCTTCAGCATCTATTATTGCTTGTTGCTCGTCTATAGCAGGCTGTATACGATCATACGCACCGTCAATACGTGTTTGTTCTTTATCTATTTGTGCTTGTATATCTGTATTACGCTCACCAGTACTGGCTTCTGCTTTTACGATACGTTCTTCAGAACGTGTAATAATTGCTTCGTAACGAGCAATATCTGTTTCTATACGTTCTATTTGTGCAATGCCTTCGTTAGCGGCACTTGTTTGCTCAATATGTGCTTTACTTAAAAAGCCAAATATACCCATGCTTGTAATAAACATTAGTACGATAGTGGCTATAGTTAAATAAAACTTCATTAAAAAAGGAGCAATATCCCAATAACGATGCAACCAAATTGCTGTTGTAACTTTAGCAACTTCTAATGCACTTCCCATAATAACAATAGGAATAAATGCCGCGGCGAAAATAGCGGTAAGTCCTATAATACTATACCAAGCGGCTACTACACTAATACATAGTGCGATGAATAATGTCCAATATCCAAATATTTTCATAGTTAATCTTTTGTGTGCATTTCGTATTTGTTTGCTATGCCTTCATCTACTAGCATATCATTCAAACAGACACTTGTGCCATCTTCCTTATTAAAATAAACATGTCCTAACACACGGCCAAATTTGCCACGTTTGTTAAGTATAGTTTTACAAACAAATTCTTTAGGTAGTATCTCTATTAATCGAGTCCTAGCCGATATGGCCTTTTCCTTTTGTTCTGCATTTGTTGTTTGCAGTACAGGAGTTTCAATTCCAAATAATCTAATACGCTGTCTTACGACAACATTGAACCCTAAATCTATCTCAGCGTCTATAGTGTTTCCATCTATCACTCTTGATAATTTACATTTGTACTCATACATATCCTGTTACCCTCTTATAGTACTACTTTTGTAGTTTGTTTTTTATTGTATAATTTAGCCATTCATGTTGCTCTTCATCCATGACTTAGCAAGGGGCTTAGTAGGAGCAGTGTTTACAAATTTTTGTATAGCTTTATAAACATTATTAAAATTTTCTTTTCGGTTAGGATCTTCTAATCCACCGCTATTATCTACAATATGAAAATCTTTAGAACCAAATACTTGCTGAAATTTCATAATATTATCTTGTACTTTTTTCCACATTGTTGTAACCTCATTGTCAGGCAATCTACGGTCACGTTGGGAGTTACGATCTAAAGCAACTTCTTCACTAGTATTAACAAAAATCAACATTGTGTCGTATCCTAGGCCTTCTAAGCCTGCTTTTGTTTTACTAATTTTTTCTACATCTTTTCCTGTACCATCTATGATTAGTCCAAGTTTACCTTTTAGATACATATCTTGTCGTTTACCAGTTAACTCTTTAGCACGATTACGAACATCTTGACCCTTATCGCTATATACTTGATCAGGATCTTTTAAGTCAATATCATCTTTTTTTGCAAGGAACTCATAAATGTCATCGCTATTAATAGTACGAAGACCTGTATTCACAAGAAGGTTACGAGCGACAAAACTTTTGCCGCTACCTGGTCCTCCTGCTAAAAAAACTGCTTTAAAGATGTGTGGATCGTTAACGCCTTCTTCTATACCGTAGATATCTTGTAATTTCATTACACTTAACCTCTTTATTAAGTGTATTTATACAAAATTATTAATCCCAACGGTAGAAAATGTGTGTTCCTATTCTACCAATGGTAGTAAGGTCCCGTGCCCACTTAGGGTTAACGTATGTAGCATGATAATGTGTAGCACCTTCTGTAATGCCACGATACTTGCGATCATGCATAATTTTGTATGCAATTTCCTGACTTAACGCCCATGCTGTTTCATCATTTGTGTCGTCAGCTCTACCATCACAATACCAACTAAACTGGCACATATTACGTACAGGGTAATACACACGCTCTTCATCAGGCAATGTATCGTCTTTTCGTGTTTTCCAACTTTCACGAACTGGGCCTTGGTGTACTACATCACAAACTGTATTAGGGTAACGACTATCTTGTACACGATTTAACGTAACATCTGCTACTGCATACATACCAGCAACATTATCGCCACGTGCTTCGTGATATATGTTTACAGCCATACATAGCTCTTGTTTAAAAGATTCTTGACTCAGTAAGTCTGCTTCTTTAGCCATTGCCACTTGCCAACCTGTAAGTGACATCGCTATGATAATTGTAAAGTTTAGTATTCCACTAATAATATTTTTCACTGCTCTCATACCTTTCTTATTTACAATACTAGGATTATATAATAACAGCTATTATAATAAGGCCTATAAAAAACCAAATTACTGCACTAATTAAAAAACGTCCTAAAAGTATCATAACATCTCCTTTGTTCATAGTTATACTATAAAGTAAAACACCTTACTTGTCAAGTAAAAAGTTATACTTTAAGTAATTTTTTTCTAATCACACTCAGGAAACATCTCTACGACAAAGTTAGTAACTCGCTGTCTTTGTTGTTCTTTCCAACGTTCACTTACTATGTCATAAGGTACATGTATACCATATTCTCTGATTGTATCTTTAGCCAACTGATAAATCTGTCGTTTGTTCAGCTTTTCTATACCATGCATTGGGTTTGCGTATTCCTTCATTGTAGGATGTCCCATTGCATATAATGCAATTTCAGTACCATCAACTGGTACCTCTACTTTTGCAATCATGCGGCGTCTTCCGTCATCACATAATGCGCTTCTCATTTTATACCTCTATTTGTATACTATTAATCGATCGCGGCTCTTATACCACGCAATATACTTAATATACAGTAAAGCACTATACATGTCAAGCAAAAAGTTTTGTTTTTATTGTAAAAAGTTATGAAACTCTTAGCATTTCTGCTTTTACGGCCCAATTTATATCTTGACCTGCGGCTCCACGTACAAAAATCTTTAACATAGGTGCAGTCTGCAAAAGCAGTTCCCAATTGCTACTGACATTGTTATTGTAATTAACACTGTTAGCTTCGTCACTAACAATTGTTACAGTACCACTAGTATTATCTACAAGTGCTTCACGTTTAATAGCCATTGTACCCACACCGTTTGTTCTGCGTCCTATAGCAGTTACAGTAATAAAGAAAGTTTCATCTGGCGGAGTAAGTATTCTGTCATTATTAAATAATACTTCAGTTAATGTTGTTCCACTACTAGTAGCAGTTGTTTTCTTTATATCTTCATCTCCACTGATTCTAACTTCATCAGTGGTAGTAGTTATTGATAGATTATTGCTTACTTTAATTGATTTAAATTCTAGTGCGTTTATATTACGTTGTTTAATTATACTTTCACCAGTACCAACTGTACCTAATGTAAGGTTATCTCCTATAGTGATACTGTCATTATTACTGTTAAGTGTAACTAGTCCACTTGCATTCAAGCTCTTGAATTCCAAGTTTCCGTTATTATTTTGTAAGAAAGTTCCCTCACCACTACCTAAGTTACTGGCATTATTAACGCTACTGCTTCCTGTAGCAAAACTACGCCAGCCTGCATTAGAACCTCCGTAATATGCTTCATAAGCATTTACAGTTGTGTTGTAGCGCATTTCTCCTGGCTCTGTATTGGGTCTTTGGTTTGTAGTACCACGTGGTATTTGTACGGCTTTTGTACCAGGCAATATTGGATTTTCTGCCATACCAATTTCTATATCGCCGGCTGTACCATTATTATTGTTTATAAAAAGTTGTCCACTTGTAGGAACAATTTGTCTAGTTTTACTAAAAGTACCGTCTTTTACAACAATACCATTACCTTGCTCTTTATCTAAATTTTGTACAAATTGATCAAAAGGAATAGCAAGCTGTGTAAAGTCTGCCATTGTTCCTGTACTTTGTGCATTTTTTACAAAACTAATACCCAGGTCAGTTCTAACAACTATGTCGCTTTCATTTAATGTCAAACTTAATTGTGCAGATTCACTACCAACAATATAAATTGTACCACCACTTATAGTTGTATTATTAATTACTGTAGTACCACCAGCACCGCCTGTTTGGCTTACACTTGTAGGAAATCCACCAGCATTAAATCCTGGTGTATTAGGATCTGTAGGAGTTTCCCCACTACTTTCTTTTGGACTTGTTTGATCGTAATTTGTAGTATAACCTATAACTTCGCCACAGTAGTTAACTACTGGCTGTGTTGTACTAATATCTGGACTTGGGTCAATATCTTTACGTAATAAATCTAATAATCCTGGTTCTAAAATAAGTTCAAATATATTATTGTATACGTTACCGTCTGCATCTACAACAGGATATCCTGCAAACTTATCATATAATGCTTTTATTAAACTTGCAATTCGAGTATTGCCTTGTATACCGGCAGCATCAGCATTGTGTAGTACACCCATGGAAGTATTTGTATTTGCAGGAACGTCACCAGCAAACTGACTGCCTCCTAGAGTTTCTGTACCAAGAACACTATTTTCTCTATCTACTAGACTCTTTAAATCATCTTTAATTTTATTAATTCTGCCAGTAAACGCACTTAGTTCGTTTGCGCCAAGTTGACCGCCTTTAACACGTAGCCAATCTGCACTAAGATCTCCAAGCAATCCACCATTAAATAAATTTAGGTTAAAATCATTTCCATCAAAAGCAAGACATCCGCCTACTTGATTTGGAATCATATTACCTATTTCATTTATTAATCCTTTACCTGCACCTAAGAAACTATCCATTGTTTGTTCTAGCACATTAGGGATAGCAATGGGATCTACAGGAGTAGCACAGAAATTAATCATATTTGCAATTTGTGTAACTTCTGCAAGAGCTTTGTTTATACGTCCTAGTACATTTTCAATGTTTGTATGATCCATAAACTCATCAAATTGTTTATCTAAATCATTTAATGCATCTAATAACTCTTGTTGAATTCCTGGTGTGTTTAAAATTGCTTTTAAATTTACACTCAAACAAACTTGAATGTTAGGCATTTTAAGCCCACGTCCTGCCAGCAGGTTACATATGATTTCACGCATTGTGTAATCATATTCACTCTTTACTACTATTTTTGCATTGTCGCCAACTTGGCCCGTGACATCTGTTTTAACATGATGTCGGGTATCCAAGTATTCATTTACACTAGCAACGCCATTAGGAAAATCTACTGACATTTACTAACCCCCAATCCAAACGTTATTACTGCCGCCATCTGCTTTTGGATTACAATGTCCAGGCAACGGACAATAAGAGTCTGCTTCAGCACTGTTACCATCAACAACCACTAAAACTCCACCTATGTATACATTTGGATTAGCGGCTTGTAACTCACCGCCTCCATGACTATTTGGATTACCGTTTACTGCGGTGAGTAAGTTGTTTGTATATACATTGGGATTTGCGGCTTGTGTTTGTGCACCACAACTTCTTTCATCTGTATCTCTGTGAACTACTGGCATTTTAATCTCCTACCTAACTATATTTATCAGGTAGTAATTGAAGCACCAGTACCTTGTAAGCTCAAGTCGATACCTGTTGTTGCTTGTGTATAAACATCTGCAATAGGCTTGTGTGCTTTTACTATTGTAACAATATGATCTTTATTAAGTTCAAAGTTACTAGTTGTATCAATATCTGCACTTGCAATCCAAGGAGCCAATGCTGGTCCTTGTGGGCTCATAGCCATTGCAAGTGGTTTGCGAAGTGTAATTTTACCATCAGCATCTGACTGAAAACTTCCGATTACTTCTTCTCCGCTCATTAGTTTTAAGGCGACTACATCGCCAGGTTTTCTTACGTCTAATAACATTATAGTGTGTGTCCTGTTCCGTTAAAATTAGTGTTTTCCATATACGACACCAGTTCATTATAACCACCAATAACTTGATTGTTAATTGTAATTTGTGGTGCAGTTCTAGCATTGGGTGCAACTTCCAGGAGTTGCTCTCGAGTAACATCAACACCAATTAACTTTTCAGTGAAAGCGATGTTACTCTTTTTAAGTAGCTGTTTTGCCATTACGCAATATGGACAATTATCTTTACTGTATACCGTTACGTCCATCATAAACTAAATCCTTTAAATGTATCTGTCGATACGTCTTTTTTAACACCACCAATAACATAACTGCTAATTTCTGTTTCTTGTGGTGCAACTTGTACGTCTGCTCCACTAATCCATTTTTGTGTCCATGGCAATGGGCTTGCTTGTGGTACTTTATATGGGCTCTTTAGTCCTACCGCTGTCATACGCTTGTTTGCAATCCACTCAACAAACTCACTAAGTAGTTGTTCGTTAAGACCAATCATTGAGCCATCTTTAAACAAATAATGTGCCCATTCTTTTTCTTGGTCAACTGCGTCTACAAACATTTGTACCATTTCTTCTTCTACTTCTTTAGCAATCTTAATATAATCTGGATCATCTTTAGGTAGAATTTTAAGTAGATATTGTGTGCTTGCCAAATGCAAATTTTCGTCACGACAAATTAACTTAATAATCTTTGCATTGCCTTCCATTTTTTTAAGTTCAGCAAATGCCCAACTACATGCAAAGCTCACGTAAAAACGCACGCCTTCCAAAATGTTAACACTCATAATAGTTCTGTACAATGCTTTTTTAAGTTCGTACTTGCTTACTACTACTTTTTTACCGTTTACAGTGTGTGTGCCTTCGCCCAGCAGATTATAATATCCACCTAATTTAATAAGCTCGTCATAATACTTACTGATGTCATCAGCACATTCTACAATCTCTTTTAGCTCTAGCATTTCATCAAATACTTTGCTAGGGTCACTGTATACGTTGCGAATAATATGTGTGTAGCTACGTGAGTGAATTGTTTCACTGAATGTCCATGTAATAATCCAATTTTCCAATTCTGGAATACTTACAAGACTTCCAAAACTTTCTGCAGGCGCACGACCTTGGACACTGTCTAGTAGAATCTGGCGTTTTAAATTGCTGGTAAAAATGTGTCTTTCGTGTTCGTTTAAGTCTTTAAAATCTTTGGCATCACGTAGGATATCTACTTCTTCTGGTCTCCAAAAGAAACCAAGTTGTTTGTCAGTTAACTGATCAAACTTACGATACTTTAGTGTATCGTAACGTTGGATATCCACACCGCCTTCTGGGTCTAAAAAAGCCAGTGCTTCTGTGTGGTGTCCTTCTTTTTGTGCATTAAATACGCTCATCGATTCTACTCCTTATATTACGCATGCTTCGCAATCTTCATCATCTAGCTCACCTGCTGGTAGCTCTTGTTCGTCTGCATTGATGTCCAGTTCACCCTGTCCATCAAATGTATTAAAATAGTATAGTTGTTTTCCACCATATTTGTAGAACATGATAAGATGCTGTAGCATTACGCTCAACGGGATCTTTTCATCTTCATAAAAAGTTGGATTGTATGTTGTATTTACACTAATCCCTTGATCAATGTACTTTTGTAGCACAGCCATAATCTTTAAATATCCTTCAGGACTCTTTTGATCCCAAAGTAAATCATACTTGCTTTTTAATCTGTGTATGCCAGGAACAACCTGTTTTAACACACCATGTTTGCTTTGCTTTACACTTACAAAACTTCTAGGAGGTTCAATACCGTTGGTGCTGTTACTAATCTGGGCACTGGTCTCTGCGGGCATCAGAGCCATTAGCGTACTGTTACGAATCCCCGTTCTTTTCAGTTGCTCTCTTAAATCGTCCCATGGCATTCTTTCCATATGAGGTACGAGTTCGTCTACATCCTTCTTGTAAGTTTGATTCGGTGTTACACCGTTACCATAATGTGTCTCAGGTGTTCCTGGACATGCACCTTTTTCAGTCGCCAGATCAGCACTTGCTTTAATTAGATAATAACTCCAGGCTTCAGCCCATTCGTCTACTAAATTTAGATCTGGATTCTGATAATTTGTGTCGTTTCTTGCTAACCAATATGCAAAATTAATAATACCAATACCTAGTGGACGGCGCTTTTTAGTACTAAGTTCAGCCGCCAACACAGGATACTTTTGGTAATCTAATAATGCATCTAGTCCACGTACAGCAAGTGTACATGGCTTTTCAAAGTCTGCAGGGTTACGTAAGTTACCCCAATTAATTGCACTTAATGTACAAAGACTAATTTCTCCCTCAGGGTCATCAATCTGCTGTAGTGGTTTGGTTGGAAGATTAATCTCACAACACAAATTACTTTGATGCACTGGTGCTTGATGTTTGTCAAATGCACCATGATCATTTGCATGATCTACATTCATTAAGTATACACGCCCTGTGTTTTTACGTTCCTCAATAAACGTACTAAACAACTCTGACGCACTAATAGTTTTCTTGCGTAAACGTGTGTTACGCTCTGCTGTTTCGTAAAGCTCTTTAAACTTGTCTTGATCCTGAAAGAAAGAATCATACAAACCAGGTACATCATTAGGGCTGAACAGTGTAATATTACCGCCTTGAATAAGACGTTCATACATCAGTTTATTAAACTGTACACCGTAATCCAAATGACGTACCCGATTGTCCTCTGTTCCTTTATTGTTCTTGAGAACAAGTAAATCTTCTATTTCTAAATGCCAAATAGGATAGTAAAGTGTTGCGGCACCGCCACGTACACCACCCTGGCTACAACTTTTTACAGCCGCTTGGAACATTTTATAAAAAGGAATAACACCAGTGTGTGTTGCATCTCCTTTGCGTATAGGGCTACCAATAGCTCTAATACTACCTGCACCAACGCCAATGCCAGCTTTCTGGCTTACATACTTGACGATTGCACTTGATGTAGCATTAATACTATCAAGGCTGTCGTCAGACTCAATAAGAACGCAGGACGAAAACTGTCGCTGAGGCGTCCGTACACCTGCCATAACAGGAGTAGGTAAACTGATATCAAAAGTACTAACTGCATCATAATAATCCTTTACCCATTTCATTCTCTCTTCTTTTGGATAATCACTAAACAACGTAGCGGCAATCAACATATATGCCATTTGTGGTGTTTCGAAAATTTGTCCTGTTGCACGGTTTTGTACCAAGTACTTGCCACGGAATTGCTCCATGCCTACAAAACTTATATCCTCATCACGTGCATGCTTAATATAATTGTTTAATGCTTCCCATTCGTCCGCTGTATAGTCTTCTAGTAATGCTGGATCATAAAATCCACGCTCTACATTCTTGTTTACAAGTTCCAAAATATGCCATGGTTCAAAATCGCCATAAACCATTTTACGCAAGTGATAGTTAATTAAACGTCCTGCTACCCATTGATAGTTTGGTGTTTCTTCTGTAATTAAATCTGCAGCACTTTTTATAAGTGTTTCCTGAATGTCACTACTTTGGATACCGTTGTAAAATTGAATGTGTGATTTAATTTCTACTTCACTTGCACTTACGCCACTAATGTTTTCACATGCATAAAATACTACTTGATGAAGTTTTTCAATGTCTAATGTTTCTTTATCGCCATTTCGTTTAATTACCTGGATATCACTCATTTATTTCTACCTAATCTCTTTTGTTATACTGCTTCATAATGCTTAGTTGTCTCTACAATATCTTTACATGTCCAAGACTCTTGTACTGTAATGTTATCTTGTACTTCAGACCACTTAGCTATTGAGCTTTTGTTATAATTCAACAACCACTTGTCTTGTATAAGGGCTGTCATGTATATATCAGAATTTTCATGATCGTACACTCTTAGTATATTATTTTTTAATTTTTCGTCAATATAAAAAAACGTGTAACTCATTCCAATCGCTGTACTAAATTTGCAGTAATCTCCTCGATGTAACATTTCCCAAACACTGGGCCATGTGCGTACATCGTAGGGATCAATGCTTAATGCACTGAGTGGAGCAAAACTCCACCAGTTAAAAATTTGTTCACAAGTATCATCAAAGTTACTTGTATCTAGACTTTTCCTAAACTCACGCCAAGACGCCAATCGTCGTTGAGGCGAATTAAACCACATGGTTCTTAGTTGATTTACATTTTCCACAATTCAAACGTGTAATAAACTGTTGCTGTTGATGTTTCTGTGTTTTCGTATGTTAAAGTAAATACACCATTAGATATGCTACCATCAAAAGTTAGTCCCATATTACTTGTAAGTGTATTATACTGATCATCAATATAGTACGTTCCTGCTACGCTGTCAACAACTATTCTTAGGTTACCAATTCTAAATCCAGTACCTGATCCTAGTTTAACACTGTAGTTCATAAACAATGTATTGTGATTTGTAGTATCAAAACTAAAGCCTGTGTTAGATCCAGCCGCTTGACTAGCGCCTAATTCCAATGTAGGAGGTGTAACAAGATTGTTACGTACAACAAGTTCGCTATTCCATCGCATTGTGATTGCAATGTTAGCGGCAGGAGCAGTATTAAATGTTACTGTAGTACCAGCAACTGTATAGTCGTTTGCGCCTACTTCATTACCGTCTAGATAAAAGCGTGGATTATATAAACTTGTTAGAGGGTAAGTGGTACTTGATGGTACTGTAAATGAAGTTTCATTTCCATCTCCAGTTCCTACAGCATGTGTACTGTTACCAATAAAAATCCGTCTTGAATCAAGAGCATAGCCTAACTCGCCTTCACTAAGAATAGGAAGGTCTGCCATGTTGCCTCTGCGAACTTGAATTTTGCTTATTCGTGTATCTGTCATTTTTTAATCCTCGCTATCCATATTTAGCTTTGATCGTAAAATTGTTCTACTCGCTTTGCCCATTTTTCTTCCCATTGTGAGAATTCCTGTGGTCCTGCTTCAAACAATTGCCATTCACAATCTCTACTACACATAAAGATAGCTATATTTTCTATTTTTGTTTCGTATAATGCATTGTGTGCTAATCCATAAGCGGCACCTTGCATAAAATAATCGTCAATCCATTCACGTTTTTTAGGCTTGTTAGTTTGCTTAAAGTCCATGATAGTTGGCTTACCTTTGTACATGCCCACTAAGTCTGTAGTGCCAGCATATAGTCCTGGATAATATAGATTAACCTCACACCCCCAAACTTCATCTATGTCTTGTTGTGTATTCTTAATCACTGTATCAGCCATAAGACGACTTTGGATTGTGCTTTCTCCGCTATACTCTTCATTCAGCGCCCACGCTTCTAGTATAGCATGCATATAAGTTCCGGTACTTGCTGCTTCCGTTACAATTTTTTGTGCTTGCTTTTCGCCTACACGTTTCCTCCAATTTGCCAGAGCCATACGTTTTTCTCTAGGTTTGGTTTTATCTAAGATAGTTGTTACAGATGGCAAAGCGCCTGTCTCAGTATCGTACAGGCGTTTTCCGTTTACTTTTTTTCTTTGAATTTCTTTATATGGGTATTTGTAATTTATAGTTAACATTCTATCAGTATAGCATCTAAATTACTGATTGTCTAGTAAAAAATTAAAAAATTACCAATAAATTACCCATGTAAATGTACTATTTGTAAGTGTATTTTTTTGTTGTACAATGTTGTAACCCAAGTTAGTAAAGTACTTGATAACTTGTGTCATTTCATCATCATACTTACGATTTGTTAAACCACCAGTCCATACATTATAGTAATCAACACTTACAGGATTTGTAGGACTTACAGTTGTGTTAGTAAGACCCAACGCTGTATTAGCAGTACCTGCTCCAATTGTAACGTTCCAATTACTTGCACTGTGTGTATAACTGAGTACAAGATTGTTACTAGCATCTTTACTTGCTACTAAACCTGTTACACTAGCATCATTAATGTCAGCAATAATACTATTTAAATTTGTACCGGTTGTACCTAGTGTTATTGTTGCACCTGCAATAATTAATGTAGGTGTTCCTGTTATTGTAGGATTGCTAACACTGCCTGTTACTTGGCTAGTGGGTGTAGCAGTTGTCATTGTTGTATCGTTAATAGTAAGTTCATAAGACCCAGCATCACTAGCAACAATTATCTTACGCATAATTGCATGTGTTTCATCAAATATTGTAAGATTGTTGCGCCCATGTATTCTAGCTTCAGTTTTGTTTAAATAAAATGTCATAATCCTAGGTCCTTTTTAGCATGCTTCTGTGCCAATTTGTCAATTTTACTTGCTTCTTTGCTTTTTGTTTCTGCATCAGACGCTCTAGTAACATCATTACTACGTATGTTAATAGTTTGACTTGTAGCATTAGCAACTATTGGAAGTAATTCGAGAGTTTTAAAAATACTATTTTTATCTACACTAAACCCTTGCGCTTGGAGATCAATAATAAGCTGGTCAGTGTCAATTGTATCAATACCTTCAGCATTAATT
>Ga0187219_1000887_pt1 | contig 14618 bp, 20 predicted proteins | sample 13SPOviralmetaG_FD_130162 | JGI IMG/M metagenome (GOLD analysis project Ga0187219, IMG submission 130162) | Marine viral communities from the oligotrophic San Pedro Time Series (SPOT) site, San Pedro Channel, CA, USA - 13 SPOT_SRF_2010-07-21... | ecosystem: Environmental > Aquatic > Marine >... | reverse complement strand
GTTCAGGCCTGGCCCTTTTTTTGTTTTACCGTCAGAGCCTGTGACACTTAATACTTCAACTGCTTCTTCTTTTGAAAGTGTTACTGTACCGTGAGTTGCGTTAGTCAGCGTCACAGATCCATCTAAACTATATGACGGTGTCCACTGTGTACCGCCATGAACTTTGCCATCAGCTATGTAACCACCAGTAGTTATTGAAGCTCCAGTGCCTTGAAGTGGGTCTTCGTTATTGTCAGCTGAAGTTGTTCGATCTTGTTCTGGTTGCTGTCGTCTTGGGGGTTGTTCTGGAGTTGTTTCATCTTCTACTTCATCTTCTTCTACTTCTTCGCCCGATCTAATATAACCTTCGGGGACATTGCTCTGTGGTACTCCATTAACCTCTACTACAAAGATCTTACGACCATTAGCATTGACGTAAGTTACAAGCTCGTAACCTGTATTATCAGGGTCTGTGTCACCACCTTCATAGCCGCTTAACTGCTTAAAGTTTTTATATCGCTTTTCGACAGAACCACCTTCTGCCATTTCCATAGCACCTTCAGGTAAGTCCATATCGTCAGGTACATCAAAATACTCTGGGGATACAGTGTCAGGAACAATGGCTTGTTCAGCATTGCCCATCTGACCCATGTCTTCCATCTGGACTAAACCTTGTTTAGCGACTTGCCGCATCTTCATAAGCTTTTCAAGACCTATGTATCGAACTACGTCGGCTGGAAAAACAAACTCACCCTCGCTGAGTCGAGCTTCTACATCGTCTCGCACTTCTTGTTGAAGTGCTCCAGGCGGTACTTCATTACCAGATACAGGATCAACTGTACCACCTTCGTCCATAAGACCGCTTTCGCTATAATCCACCATCTACATTAACCTCTTCCCGTAGCATTTTTAAACGCTTCAATGCGAGTATTGATCCCTGCGTCCGATAGAGCAGGGTAGTGTTGTCTTGCTGTTCCATAGTCCGATGATGCATGTCTATAAGCTCATCAATATAATTATTGAACGATTGCCATTGGCGGTTGTTGTTGACCATTGGCTTGAGGCTGCTGAGTATTTTGTGGTCCATTACCTGAGAATCCTGGTTCATTTGGACCTGGGGCTACGCCAGTACCTATAGTACCGCCCCCAGCTCCTGTTGGGTCTAATGGGTTTGCACCTGCTGGTGCGCCTTGTTGCTGCTCTCCAACAGCCTCTGCCTGAGCTTGCATACCGCCAGCTTGAGCAATTAGTGCAGCCTGACGCTGCGCCTCTTCCATGTTGTTCGTTACTTTTTCTGGATCTAACTCAAGTGACTTAGCTATCTCACGAATGATGTAAGATGTCTTAGAGAAGGGAGCTAGCATTGGGTTGCTTGTAATCTGCAAGAACTGCATCAAACGCTGGCTTCGAACTTCGTTAGCCATCAAGCTTTCAGTTCCGCGAGCCTTAACCTCAAGATCACCTTTGATCTCATTGTCAAAATCAAACTGCATATTAAACTGAAACAGACCTTCACCTAATGGTCTAAGCAGATAATCATCGATGTTCTTAATGACTGTCTTAATACCACCACTAGCAGCGTTCATTAACATGCTAATACCAGAAGCAGTTCTGCCTACGCCTGTGACACCTGTTTGTCCGTGAGCAAAAGAAGGTAGTCCTGTTGACTCATCTGCAAGCTGTCTTGCTTTGTCAAACAACTGTAAGTTTTCACCAGCTACATTTGGAAACTTAGTTCCAAAGATAGCCTGACCAGGTGCACCTGATTGCCTACGGAATACCTTGCCAGGGTATATAGACATATCCTGACCGGGCACTAGGTTTGTTTCGTCAATTTCAATAAGAAGGTTGCCAGACAATACAGCATTATCTACGGCCATACGCATGAAGCCGTTCATAAGAACCTGCGTATCTTCCATGTTCTCAGCTAAGCCTACACCAAAGAAGCTATAGGGGTTATGCTCATAAGGAACAGCCATGTAAGGAATACGCATAGGCTTGAATGGGTTCATTACTAATCTGATTAGCTTGTTGTTACAGACCCATGCGTTAGCATGTACTTCTTCCATGCCCTCTAACTCAGATGGTATTTCCATACCACTTTCTTCAAGATCTGCTACTTCGATAATGCCCCAGTATTCAAGCACCTCAAAACGATTTATGTCTGTATATTGCTGGTAATCCTTAAGGGTATCTTCCCAGTACTCACGGTTAAAGTTCTCGCCCATTTCAATGCATTCTTCTATTGCATCTTCTCTAAAGTGTGGGCGTTTCTTAAGACCACGCAACTGAGAGCGATTTAGACGATGCCTTTCAAAAACGTACTGAGCGTCATCTACGCGTGTAGCATCTGGATCTGGATAGAAATCCCAGATAGATACATTACTTACTTGTGGAACAAGCTTGAATAGTGGGTCGTAATCACCTTCGTCTGTCCAGTTAGGGTATTCTTTATCAGTTGCGAATGGGCCTTTCATTATACCCGTTCCAAACAAAGACATCTCAAAAGCAGTGCTTCTAAGATGTTTGCTTGCGTTGGATTCTTCCAACTGATCCTTGATCTTTTTCTCCATCTTCTTAGCAGCCACCATAGCTGGAAAGAACGTAGCAGAGCTGGGTGTTGCACCAGCCCCTTCTTTAACGCCTTCCACGCCCTCTAAATCGCCAGCAATAGGGCCAAGCCTATCCATAATAGAGTTAAGTGTATCGCCTGGTTGCAGTTCAGTGCCGTCACCAGGAAAACCGTAAGGGGAAGTAGGGGCTGCTTGCTGCTGTTGCTGGTCAAAGTGGACAGCCTCAGCTACCTTTTCTGGTAGCTCTGTGGGGTCAACACTAAGGGGGAATGAGTTATTAGCAAACAGAACATCTGTAATCTGTCCATAGGCAGCTAGTACTTTAGTTTTAGTTACTTTAACAAAGACACGAGACTTTTCAGATTCAGTAAACTGCATTTCATCTGAGTAAACACCGCGATAGTTTTGATAAGCGGTTAGCCAGCGTTTTTCATCATATATTCTGGCATCTGATGCTTTTGTCCACTTGCTAGCAATCATATCTAGTATGGATCTAACAGTAACATCACCATCGTCTTCTTCTGACTTTGAGTCGAGAACAAGTGCTTCATCTGTTTCAGGAATGAGTTCTTCGTTATCAGCCATTTAATTTTTCCTAATAGCCAAACACACGGTCAATAGGGGCGTATGTCTGTGGGGTTGAGCTAAATCCAAATGTCCCGAATCTAGGCCTGCTCATAATTCCATACCTGAGTGAATCGTAAATATGATCTTCAGATTTGGTGTCGATATCTTCTGGGTTTTTCTTGTCCAGTGGTATGACAGGAAGCTGAGCTATAAGATTAGTCAGACTAGAAAAGAAAACTATCTGAGACTCAAATGTGTCTTCGTCTACTTTGAGGCGTCTGTGTAATTCGTTCTTGCCAGCTACTCGACTGCCAGCACTTCGATCTGAGGGTCTCCATCTACACCCTCTAGATATCATTTGCTCTGCAAGGCTAGGTCCAGTGTCCCCACGCTTATGCCAACAGCTACTATCAAGAACACCGTACTTTATATTCCCGTCATCTTGCTCAAGCTCAAGCACCATGTCCGCCAAGTCGGATGCCAATACTTTCGATACATACAACTCGCGATACACGATAAGTTGCTCGTCTGGATTAACTGCAAACCAAAGTACAGCAGAATAACTTCCATATCCGTAATCACACGATCTAAACTTTGTCCATGTCTTGGGGATTTCATAAGGTTCGACAACATGGACATTCCTATCGAACTCTGTAAAGGCAGCACCTTCTGAGATGTCCCAGCTACCCTCTAGTAGCTGTCGTCTCTGGTGCTCAGGTAATGACAGCAGGTTTGCTTCGTAATCACCCTGTTCTGATAGGTAAGGGTTATCTGCCAACCTTGCTGGTATAAACCGTCTTTTAAACAGAGCTTCGCCCTGTCTCTTATGACCCGTTGGATACCTTAAGGTTTGACCTGTATCTATATCCGTAGCGTCAAATGATTCACCAAACACAGCTGGATCGATGAACATCTTCTTAACCCACGCATGTCCTACTCCACCTGGGTTTGTCGTAGCTCTCATAAAGATTGGCAAATCTGATGCCGTAGAACGCAATCGAGAGCGTAGGTAGTTCCATGCAAATGGCGTTTGCCACTGTGTCATCTCATCCATACCTATCCAGCTAAAGCTGAGACCCTGATAACGAAGCACGTCTTCATCTCTGTCTAGGTATGAAAGCCAGAGTCTTGCTCCTGACGGAGCTACCCACTGCATCTTTCTTTCCGACCACTTGATGCCTGGATAAACCTTCGGGTATAGCTCTTGGCTTTTCCAGATCAACTCACGTAGTTCTTCTGTAGTCTTACGAAGTAGAAGTCCGCTGAATTGTGGGTGGGTCATATACCGTAATGGATCGACCAACATCGCGTAACTTTTACCGCCGCCAGCAGCTCCACCATATAGGCATTCTCTTTCTGCTGCGGCTAGGAAAGCTGTCTGCGGCCCTTCGTTGGGCTTAAAGATAACATTCCGTTCTTCTTCAGGTGCTGCTTCGGCAGGTGGACCACTAACCTTGGCTGATTGCAGTGTCTTTTGTTTTTGCGCCGACTCTTTCGGTTTCGATGGCTTCCGCTTTTTCGATTGCCGTTTGGGCATATTCGGCCCACTTGCGGAGAGTTGCCGCTTTGTTTTTTCTAGATCGCTCATGTAATAGCCGCTTGCGTAATCCTGTGTGAGATATGTATCGACCCGTTTTTGTGAACAACCATTCAGATACTTTTCTATATGAATATTGTTTTACGTAATCTCTCGCTAATTCAAGTGCAGCTAGTTCAAGAACAATAGGCTCAAGTATATCTGGATCTTCTTCGCTTTTTTTGTACCCATACGGAACTGTTCTAGCTATCCGTGGTACAGGTACGTATTCACCGTCATCGTCTTTAATGTCTGTTGGCTGGGGTAGTTTAAAATACCCAAAGCTGTTACTCCGCATTTTGCTTAGGCGGCAGAAGTATTACACCACCGCTAGCTTCTACAGATACTTTCTCTGTCTTAACCAATCCTGTGCGATCTAGTATCTGGTTAGCTGCTGCTAGCTTATCGCGATTGCCTAGTGCAGTAGGATCGCTAACAACGCCTACCATAGCCATAGCAGCACGAGGTGCGTTACGTGATAGAAAAGACTGAGTATGATCTATGATCTCATCCTTGAGTGAGTTAGTAACCTCAGAGATAGCCGTAGCATCTGAGTACCCAGCAAGGCGCATAGCGGTTCGCATATCACCGCCACCATCTTCAAACAAAACATTCAAGAATGTCTGCTGTCGTTCTGTAAGTTGTCTAGCCATTATCCTACCTTCATCTGCAAGGCCGCAGTCTGTGCTCGTTTGCCTACTTGTACTGCCCATCTAGAGTCAAGCATTTGAATCGACGCTTCTTCGAAATCCTCGGCGTGAATTCCTGCCCACATTTTTTTAAACTTTTTGAGTCTTGGGACACCCATGTTGAACGCCATATCCATGAGCACCATCTGTCTGGTCGCGGACAATCCGTCAATGCAACTGTGTGCGGCCATGAGTTCCGCTTCCACGATAGCGATGTCATTACAGGCCAAATAGACAGCATCATCATAATTTATACCATGCTCATAAACTGCTTCGATGTTTGGGATATCTAAGTGGTCAAGCTCTTCTTTGCTTATGCCACGATCTTCTAGGTTTCTTCCTATGCCTACCGTATCTATGCCTAGTGTATCTTTGTACACTGACATCCTATAACCCTCGTGCTTTACAAGAGACTCGACAAAGGCTTCTCTGCTGTATTTCATTTACCAGCCCCTAGTACTGTTTTGAGTTTGACTAATTCCAGCTCAAGTTGATGAACTCTTACTATTGTGTCTTGCACAGATTTAGGTGGCTCAAACTTATCAATCCATTCATCGTTTTCTTCTACCTCAGCCATAGTCAGTTCAAGATTGTGCTCAAGAAAGCTGATGCGTTCAGTCAAGCCAAAGTAAACCCACACAGATACTGCGGTAAAAGCAATCATGCTAATTAGATTACGAAGGGGTATTGTTACTTCACTACCCTCATTAATTTTAGTAGCCACCTGTTTCATTTTTCGTTATTGAGCCAAACCGCAAATGCACCTGTCATTGCCCCCGTGACCACACTCACCAGAGCTGACTGCTGAGTTGTTGGGTCGGGTAGAAGCATGAACCACTCCACTACTCGCCACGCTGACACTGACATCATCAGCATCATAAAGCGTGGCAGTATCTTCCAAGCCAGTATTCTTTCCATTGCTACGGTCACGATTGATCCTCGCTTGCTCTGCTGTAGTTCTGTTGTGCATGTCCCACATGTGGTACATTACTTCTTACCGAAGAATTTAGTTGCGCTACGCACGCCAAAAGAAGCGGCAACGATAACGCCCAAGGAATATTGATACCATTCAGGCATTGAGTTGAGCTGCGCGAATCCATTTGCAACAACCTCTTCCATTCCAGGTATGAATGCCAAGATCAGTGGTATGCTAAATAAAATTACAAGCCACTCATCAGCCCATGAGTTGCTTTTACCTTTAGCCATCTCAAGATCCCAGTCGATCTCGCCTGTGGCTTTCTTCTGCATGACGGTAGCTTCGGCTTGTGCCTTAGCAACCTTAGTTGCAGAGACTGCTTTCTTTTCTTCAACCTTACCCTCAAGCCAAGTGCTGGCGAGGGATGATATTGGTCCTATTAAAAGATTGAGCATTATCTGTTTCTAAGCCTTTCTATGACGTTTAACTTTCTTAGCAATCTTCTTGGGTTGCTTAGAATGCTGCTCGCCTTTTTTAATAGACTTACGCTTCTTCTTTGTAGTTTCTGCATACTCTTTATCAGACAAACTTTTAATCGCAGAAGCAGGTAAATAGCGTTCGCCTGTAGCATTCTTACCCTGCGTAGAAGGTTTTCCACTCTTGGTGCTCCACTTCTGTCTAGTCCATTTCTTAAGACTTTTTTGAGATTTCTTAAGGGGCATTACAAAATACCTTTAGCTTTAGCTACGAAGTAGAACAGGCCACCTACCGCTGAAAGAAGTAGACAAATTATTATTGTCCATCCAAGAGCTTCCATTATGTCTGCTCTTTTTTTAGCGGCCATCTTCCGTTGGTGTTGTCTGGACTTTCTGGCCTCAGCTTGGAATCTTTGCCAGTCATCCCAAAGACCACCTCGGCCTGTCCAAATCATAATTTCCTTCAGGCTGTTTTCTTGTTCGCGTATCTTTTCAAGAGCCATGAATTCTTCTAGGTCTGTATTCTTCTGGCCTGTCTTCTTTCTTTTATTCCCACGCCGTTGCAGTTCTTCTTTGGCAAACACAAAGTCGTTGATCTGCTTGCCTGCTGAAGCCAGATCACGCCCGTTGCTTACACACTGTTTGATTACGGCAAAGGCCGCGTTGGCTGCTGCAAGCTCCGCGAGCATTCATTTCCCCTTAGTATATTTTTATGATGTCATCCTCGTTGACCATACGAGGCAGGCAATAAGCTGCTACTCTGTTTCGTGTATAACCAAAGTAATCGTTCTGTGATGTGTAGGTTCGGCTGACCCTGTTTGCGAAATACAAACACTCGTTAAGGTCTCTAAAGTACATATCATTTGATACGAGCTGTTCACCGCCGCCTGGCTTAATCAGAAAGACTGACAGCAAGAACAGATGTACAACCATCAGTCTTTGTAGCCGCCTCCAGCTTTCTTGTATTGCTGCGCCAACATCTGTGCCTTTCGGGCTGACCACTGACCGGGCTTACCGCCTTTACTGCCAGCTTTGATCTTGTTGAAGAGACGCTTACGCATTGTAGGCTTGGTGTAATTACCAGCCTCATTTACCTTGCTTTTTGTTTTTGGCTTTTTGCTTGGCACGATCCGACAGATCCTTAAAATGAAACACCTTCTTGGATGACTTGGACATAGTCTTGCCAGTCATTATTGTCCCGTCTTTGTGTTTGTGGATTTCACCGCGATAGGGTTTGCCATCACGGAAGTAATGAATACCAGCGGCCATTATTTGCTATAGTCCTTGACCATGCCGCCTGCTGCGTACATATGAACCTTCTTATTGGCCATACCACCCTTCATCATTCCAGGCCGTTTCTTGGCCATTCTCTTTTCTTCGTACCTAAAATCCGTTTTCTTTTTACCGTCAGGAAATTTAGAAGTTCTGTCTTTGTTATTCATGGGGTTGTTAGGGTCAGCCTCGTGATACTCACCCGTCATTTCTTTGTACTCAGCAAAACCTTTTTTACTCATTGTCATCGGCATTTAACAATCTCCAGATTACCATTTAACTTTGTCAGCCCAGTAAGCAGCTGACATTTTACCCTTGGCTATATTCTTTCCGTGCCTAGCCTTGAACGAAGCACGTTTCTTTTTCATCTTGTCAGATTCACCTGACTTAGGCTTGCCAGCTGTGCTAGCCCCTTGCTCACCAAATCTTATAAGCTTGATCTTCGTACCTTCTTTAGCCAGAACAGCGTGTGACTTAGAGGGATGCTTAGGTGTGCTCTTAGGTTTGTTGTAACCTGAGAAGGTCTCACCTCTGTATTCAATGCTCATGTTGCTAATCCTTCTGGAACACACCTGAATTTATACTGATGTGGTCCAGGCATGATGAAAGTCATCTGTTCGATCATTACCTGAGTACGAGCAAGACACTCTTCTTCCGTTTTGTAAGGTCCATAGGTGTCTTCAGCGACAATACAGTTGCTTTCAGCTACTAAAGAGCAGGCTAATACCATTGCAGTGTACAACATCAGGGTTCTTTCCAGCCCTCAGCCTTCATAGCCCACTCGACGTGCTCTAATCCGTAATCAATACCAGTGTCCTGTCGGATTTTGGCTCGTACGTAGTAGACATCGGAGTGGGGGAAGTTCAGAGCTGTATCGTTACGGTGGGCTTTACGATAGAATTCTTCTAATACAGATAGGTATACTCGATTGTTAGACATTTGTCAACTGTAATTATACACTACAAAGATTTTAGGGGATGAAATGCTTAGCGTTCCCATTATGAGTAAGGGATACGAATAATACACACTATAATACACATTAGTTTATGTAACATTAGTAAGTGTTCAAGCTTTTATAGTGCTTTTTTTCATTAGTCTTAGTGAACATTTACTTATGTAAGTTATAACGTTTTCTAAATCACTTGTCAAGTGTAATAATACACTAAAGATAAAAATATATAGCGTGTGCTGCACCCTTTATGCTCAAGCTTTTGTCGTATCAACTAGTGGTTTCCAGTTTATATGCCTGATCTGTGTACGGTTACAAGCATACGTACGCCCATACCCCCCATGTCCCATGCCCACCCCGTCATCTTCGCGCGTCAAACCGTGCAAGCGGCGCGTGGTGACACACAATTCCTTGCACACATTCACCATGCAGGTCGTAATACGCTGTTTAGCAACACTTTTCTGCTCAGAACTACCTGATAAGATATCAGTTGACAGCGATTGGCACTGAATAATTCGATGAATTATAAAATGGTGGTGTGTTGGAGGGAGGAAGCATAAACATTAGCCAGACCTTTAGGTCTGAGAGTTGGAACTGTTCCAAGTCAGCCTAATAGCCAACTGGTTGTCTTACAACCATACCCCCCATTAGAGTTTGGTCGATGTCGGTAATACCGACCAGGTGTGCGCAGCCCTACGAAGAATCAACTTCGTACCCATCTCTTATTCCCCTTTACTTTAGTGAAGGGGAATAGAGAGATGGATCAGTTTCAAATCAGCAAAATCAATGTCAGCTTTCCACATGATCACGAAGAATCAACTTCGTCGGCTTCGCTGAGTTGGAACTGTTCCAAGTCAAAATTCCCAACCCCTTACGTCCTTCTTAGAAAAATGACCCTGAGTTCTTACGAAGGGTCATTTATTCTTAGAAGGACTTGGGACGACCCACCAAGTCCAAACCAAAATGGAGAATTTAGTCATGGCAAAGCCAACCTTGGAATTACAAAATGTTCTTGCAAAGCCTTTCGGCGAAATCAATAAGAAAGAACACACATTCGCTGAGGCACTGGATCACTTCGGTGAAGTGATTGGAAGCCTTCCAAACTTCAAAAATAAGCAACTTCAGTTGCTTGAAGTTGGTCTTTTCTTGAGCCGTCTAAAGACGGAACTTGGTGGTGACACCAAGGCTTTCGGAGACTTTATTGCAAAGTCTGAGCTTGGCTCTAAAGCCAAACTCAAATGGGGCAAAGGCTTTAACTCAGAGATCAGCAAGCTGATCTTGCTCTCGACTCAGCATAAGAATGCTGTTGAGTTTGTTAAACTTGGATCAACAGACTCGCTTTCTGGCACTGGGTTATTGAAAGCCTTCAATAACTGGGCGAAGAAAGCTGGCAAAGACCAAGCGGTTTCAATGTCGGCTAAAGCCGTTGAGAAAAGAGCTGAGCAAGCGGCTCAAAAAGAAGCCGCCGAGAAAGCCGCTAAAGCGGAAGCAAAGACCGCTGAGAAAGCCGCTAAAGCGGAAGAAAAGCGGATTGCTTCCTTAGAAGCACAAGTCAAAGAGCAAGAGGCTCAGCTTGCTGAAGCCTCAAAGATTGTTCCAGTAGGAACAACTAAGGTCAAAGCAAAGAAAGCTAAGAAGCTTTCAGCTACTGAGTTTGCTACTGAAGTAGCACTTCAACTAGAGTTGAATGGCATTTCGGTTGCTGACTTCCAAAATGCTCTAGAAGAGCAGTTGGAAATGCTTTCTGAAGCGGCTTAATAAGCCGTTACATCATCATAGCGTACCAAAGCCCTTACAGCTTGCTGTAGGGGCTTTTTTTATGCCTGAACAACAAACTTGTTTGTTGGATGAGTTGGAACAGTTCCAAGTCACAATCCCTCACATAACACATCACATAGGAGCGTGCATCATGCACTACATTCGTAAACTTTTCGACGTTCTTTTCACCATATCTTTCTTAGGCGCTAGCATGTGCGGCGCAATGTTCGCAATCGGGCAGGGCATCTACTTGGTCTGTAATCAGCAAAAGGTTGATGGTCTGATTGTACTATGCCTAGGCTCTGTACTGGCATACATGGTCGTCCGATGCACTGACGCATACATGCGAAGTGCTTGATCATGCCTGCCAACAAATCCAAGCGTATTCGCAAGAACCCTAAACTGATTACAGTTTTCGGTTTCAATTACATTATTCAAGGTAATTTCATCATAGCGGTTGATAGCCGCGTGGCACTTAGAATGGAGTCTTAAAATGTCTGAGCTTAACAACGTAAATGATCCGCATCATGATAATGATAATGATGACGATGAAGATATTCCCACAACGTGGCAAATATTTGAGGTGACAGTTACTCAAACAGCTATCTATCACGAAGGCGCTCATATCCCGTCTCACATCAAGGGCAAGGAAGCTATTGAGGCGTACATGGAAGAGGCGCGCAAAGCAAGTATTGCAGGTGAGACAAGCTGGTGTAACCCTTATAATTCTTTGTATGAAACTGTTCTTGATGATTTCACATACCCAGTAAAGTATCGTGACTGTTCATCAAAACATGAATTTTTACATACTTTCGATCCTGATGCGCCAAACCCACGAAAAGGTAGAATTCTAAATACTTAGCGCCTGTTGACATCATCACACACAGGCGCGCCGTATTCCCTGAAGTATCCCTTTAGGGATACGGAAGGGATACTTCTGTCCCACCGCTGAGTTGGAACAGTTCCAAGTCAATTTCTTGTTGTTAGTTAATTAACTATGTGCTTAGCTAAGTACATAAGAGAGGTTATAGCTATGAGTAATGCAGTAGAGAATGTTAATGAATCCATCCTGAGATTACAGGTGTGGCTCGATCACGTAGCGGATTGTGCTGGCCTGTTTGAGCCATTGCCGTGGGAGCTTTTCAAGCACCGCGTGTGGTTCTTGCACAACGATTGCTGGGCTACTGCCTTTCTTGAAGCTGGCAAACTAGCAAGGAAAATACATGAAAAGAAAAACCATTAGACGAGTTGGAACTGTTCCAAGTCAGCAAATCGAAACACCCTTGTGGGGCATACGCCATCACTGGATGGGCTGGATCGATCTTGGTGACATTCGTACTTTCAAACATAGTGGATTATCACACATGACAAGCACAGGAGTTATGCAACATGTACCACGTAAACGAAATCATCGGCCCGCTCTCGCGTGACCAAATAGCAAGTTTTCAATGGCGAGAGCATCACCGCTTCAATACAAAGCAATACTTTTTCATAAAGGCTCTAAGTGAGCCTGATGTGCTTGATCTGTACAACAAATTTCGTGAGACGCACTGGGCACATGTATCGATCAAACGTGCACCTCAGATTGCCTTTACACCGACAGAATTTGATGGTGTTAAGGACAGGCAAGTAAGCCTGAAGCTGGGCAGATACTTGACTAGGTTTATGCCTGAGCTGGGTGAGGCTCGCATATTGGAGCTAGTCCAACAGCACAATGCCCAATTCGATATTCGTGCAACACACATAGCCAAGACTCCACGCACCATCAGCACAGTGTATCAGCGTGGTGTGAACAGTTGCATGGCTCATTCGCACTACCACTACCTGCCTGATTACAACCCGACTGCGCTCTATGGGGCTGGTGATATTGGTGTGTTCTTTATGTGGGATAAGTCTAGCAAACGACGGCGTATTACAGGTCGTGTTTTAGTTCACCTAGAAAATATGGCCTATGGCCGCATCTATGGTGATGACCAGCGTATGGAGGTAGCTCTGGCAAAGGCTGGCTATCACCCTGATGGAGGTGGAGAATTTCAAGATGCCCGAATCCTGAGTGATACACATGATGGCATTCAGGTCTGTCCATACTTCGACAACGGCTATCGGTTGGCAAAATGCTCAGAGACAGGACAGCTGTTCATGAGCACAAGTTGCAATAGCTCAGACAAATACAATACTGGAGATATATGGGACGCTGATCAGACTAATGGTCTGGCTGAAGAAAACGGCATGGAACAGTGCTCTAGTTGCGCCGATGGTGTGCACGAAGATGCGCTGTACTACGCCTATGACGAACAATACTGCGAGTCTTGTTACTACGATAGATTCATGTGTTGTGAAAACTGTTCTGATCCAACAGAACATGACGATACTGTCGAAGTTCATAGAGCCAGACCAGCATCGGATGGTGGCAATACCATACACTGGACTGAAATGTGGTGTCCCCACTGCGCTGGGGGTGAAGCGACTTGTTGCTCTGATTGTTCAGAGTGTCATGAAGCCGACGGCATTCAACACTCAGACCATGATGACGAAGTGCGCTGTAACACTTGTCACGAAACTCACGAAAACCAAATAGCAGAACAACAACAAAGCGAGGTACAAACCGATGAAACACCTATCGAACAATACGCCCCTGTCTAATCCACTTGAACGCTGGTCAGAGGGTGCAGACCTAGTACTGTATGACATCCTTAGCCACACTCGTGCTCATAATTCCAAGGGTGAGCTACACATCATCGACAAGTACATCCGCCCAATCGCCGATGAGATCGATGATTTTGGCAATCTCTACAAGCGTATAGGCACTGCACCTGTACTGTGGTCATGCCACACCGACAGCGTTCACAGCTCAAAAGATCCTGTCAAACAGACCATCTATGTCGATGAAGCCGCCACACAATTATTCAAGGGCAATGACAAGATGTGCTTGGGTGCGGACTGTGGCACTGGCATATGGCTCATGCTTCAAATGATAGAAGCAGGCGTCGAGGGCTTATACATATTCCATCGTCAAGAAGAGACAGGTGGCAAAGGTTCTGATTGGATAGCATTGAATAGACCGGATTTACTTAAGTCATATCAGCAAGCCATTGCCTTTGATCGCTACGGCACTGACAGTATCATCACACATCAGTCGTGCAGTAGGTGTGCCTCAGACAACTATGGCCTGGCTCTGGCTGACTTGCTTGGTATGAACTACAAACTAGATACGGGTGGTAGCTTTACTGATACAGCTAATTACACCTCCATCATACCTGAATGCACAAACATATCTGTCGGGTACTACAATCAGCACACAAACAATGAGTATCAAGACTTAGTTCACCTGACCGCACTGTGCAATGTCCTGTGTGACACGACCAGAGACTTTGCTGGATTACCTATTGAGCGTGATCCAAGCGTCATCGATGACTGGTTCGATGACTTCAGATACTCAAACTATTCATATCATACGAACGTCTATGAGACGCCATTACATCAGGCGATCATCGACTATCCAGAGACGATAGCAGAGATGCTACGTAGCGGCGGTGCGTTTGCCCTTGATGACGACGAGCTGGCGCACCACATCGAAGACCGCTTTTACGCAAGCCTTAACCACTAAACGAGTTGGAACTGTTCCAAGTCAGAGGAGATTTATAATGCCTGAATATATTGAGATGACACCCACATGGTACGGCCTGCTACCTGCCATGGTAGCCGTCCTACGTAACCCTGATGCTGACATCAAGAGTATCCGCTCAATCATGAGTGAGTTTGAAGTAATGGCTGAGGGTGCAGACAAGTGGAACGAATACGTTAGAGATCAGGAGGGACGTTAGAATGTCATACGCAATCAATGAATGGCGTGTTCACTCACC
>Ga0187219_1000883_pt1 | contig 14652 bp, 15 predicted proteins | sample 13SPOviralmetaG_FD_130162 | JGI IMG/M metagenome (GOLD analysis project Ga0187219, IMG submission 130162) | Marine viral communities from the oligotrophic San Pedro Time Series (SPOT) site, San Pedro Channel, CA, USA - 13 SPOT_SRF_2010-07-21... | ecosystem: Environmental > Aquatic > Marine >... | reverse complement strand
GTCTTTCTTGGAATAGACTGATCTGATTCATAGTCCACATAGCAAGCGTCAAATGCATCAGTACCAAAAGCATCATAGAGACCTGGTACGTCATGCGGTGAGAAGAGGCTAATCTCTCCATTCTGGATGAAACGCTCGTAGAAAAGTTTTGAAATTTGGATTGAGTAGTCAAGTTTTCGGACACGATTATCCTCCGTACCTTTATTGTTCTTGAGAACAATGATGTCCTCTATTTCTTGGTGCCAGATTGGGAAGTGGACAGTTGCTGATCCACCTCGGATGCCATTCTGAGTACAACATCTGACAGTGCTTTCAAATTTTTTGAGGAATGGGACAACACCTGTGTGTTGAACTTCTCCATCTCGGATCTTACTGTTGATACCACGGATTCTGCCTGCGTTGATACCGATGCCTGCGCGTTGAGCGACATATCGGCCAATAGCCATATCGCTAGTAAAGATACTGTTGAGGGTGTCATCAACATCAACCAGAACACAACTTGCAAATTGCCGCAGTGGCGTTCGCACTCCTGCCATGACTGGCGTTGGGATGTTGATTCGGTGCTTGCTGATTGCGTTGTAGTATCTTCTGACATAATCTAATCTTCGGGAAGTATCATATTGCTTAAACAATGTAGCGGCAATGAGAATGTACATGAACTGTGGAGTTTCATATACCTCACCAGTGCTACGATCCTGCACTAGGTATTTATCCACTACCTGACGAAGACCAGCATAGGTAAAGATGTAATCACGCTCGTGATCAATAAACCCATCCATGATACCCCACTCTTCTTCGGTATACATTGCCTCCAGAGAGGGGTCGTAGATGCCCTTAGAAGCGCCCGAACGCAGTTGTTCTAGCAGAGTAGGTCTTTGTTCTGGATGCCCCTTGTAGACACTCTTACGAAGACCAAACAGAAGCAAGCGAGCAGCAACGAATTGATAGTTGGGAGCGTCAAGGCTAATCAGATCATTAGCAGAACGAACAAGAATCTCTTGAACATCTTTAGTTGCAATACCATCAAAGAACTGAAGGTTAGCATTCATCTCTACTTGAGATTCAGATACTCCCGCCAATCCTTTACATGCATGTTCAACCATGACATGTACTTTATCAAGATTGATTTTCTCTACAGTACCATCTCGTTTCTTTACTGAAAAACCGTTACTCATACTCGCTTCCAATTGTTAAGTGTTAATGTGGCGGATAAACCCTGATGTATGTTAGATTCTACCAGGTCTAGGACATTGTGTCCAGCATTTATCATTTCGTTTATGTCCTTTTCCTCAACTACATCTGGCCAGATTACAATTTTGTATCCTCTATCTATGACCTTGACCATTCGGGCAATAATTTCTGCGTTGCGTGGTTCATTATCATAAACAAAGACAACATTTCTATCACTACAGAAGGACCAATCAATGTCTGCTCCAACCATCGCAATTGAATTGTCTATGAATAGACTATCAAATGGTCCTTCTGTAATGTAGATTGTGGAATCTTTATCAGTGTCGTCAAGTCCAAAGATCTTGGGTTTACTATCGTCAAGAATGATAGTAATGTATCTCATCTTATCTTTAGAGTCCAAAGATCTACCTTGGAATCCTGTCCAACTCCCATCCTGTATCAACGGAATGATAATTCTTGGGTGCTCAAATTTAGTATTACTGTAAGTTGGTTTTTGTTTGTTGACCCACTCTTGAAATTTTTCAACGTAGAAAAGTTTATCATAAAACTTTTCTGGGATACCACGCCCAAGAAGATATCCCTTTGCAGGGTGATGATTATTTAGACAAGAAATGGGTGTCAAACCCGTAGGCATTTTGACTCGTTTAATGGTTCTTGTCTTGAAATCAAGTTCTGGAGATTTGATGTAGCGTCCAGCACCAGTCAGTCCCTCCTTATAACGCTCCATGACATAATCGTCATGCAGATCTATGCAATTATCCTTAAGGAAATTGGAGAAGGATCTACCGACACCACAATTATGGCACTTGAAAACTAGGTCAGTCTTCACGCGAATGAAGTAACCTCGTGCTTTGTTCTTATACTTCTTACTGTCACCGCAGTAAGGACATCTAAAATTCCAGAGACCTTCCTTCTTCCGTGCAAACTTGTCTAGTCTAGACGACAGAAGGTTGACGTACTTGGTCTCTATGTAGTTCATACGACACCTGCGATGAACCTACTATAGCAGCTGGATCAGATGGTGTCAACCTGGAGAGGGGTGTTGACAGTTGGAAAACTGTCGCAACAGCAACGGCAATTCCTACAGTCACCCACCTAAATTTTTGAATTTCTCCTACCTTATTTTCAACATCATCAATCTTTTGTTCAACTTTTGATAGAAGTTTCATTAAGGTATCATGAGTTCTATCACTTTCATCCAAGCGATTCTCATGACGCTCCAACATAATAGCAACTCTATTACTATTCTCGGAGATTCTATCTACGGCGCGTTCTAACTTATCCAACATCTCCTTGGATAGGTCTTCATAAATATCTAATTTTGCTTCAAGAGTGTTTAGTTTTCCAAGACCAAAAGCCACTAGTTATCTCCGCTACAGAAGGACAAGACACGGTTGAAAGAATCTTGAGATTCTGCACAGGCATTACTAAACTTTGATTGGTTTCTTTTTTGTGACAGGGAACCAAACCCCTGCATTACTTTACTAGCAACATCTGGAGTTACTTCAAACTCTTCTCCATTGAGAAACTTGATAGCACCAGCACATTTATTTTCAGCACACTGACTAATCTTAGCAAGATTACCAGAAGGTGTGAATGATTCAGTAGCAGACTTAGGTCCTGCACCACCAGAAGCAGCACGTTTCATAGATGCTACTTTAGTTGACAATGCTTTTTGCATTTCCTGCTTCTTAAGAGCGATCTTCTTTTTCTCAATCGCAATCTTTTGCTGTACTTGCTTCGTTGCAAGTTGCTTTTTCATTTGAGCATCAGCTGGATCTGCTTCCTCAGGAATATTTCTCATAGCCTTCATTCTCTTGTCCATATAAAACTTAGCAGCTGCTCCAGGGAATACTCTTTCAATATCAACATCGCCCCTGTAACGAGGATTGATAAGAAGACGCATCTTCTGTCTCAATTCTGATGGGGAACTAGCATAGATGATAGTCTCACCGACCTCAGGGATCGTTACTTTATACTGCAACAGTCTGGAAACATTCTCCTTTACTGTCTTCTTATTCTTTTTCTGCTTACGATACTCACTAACATAAGGTTGATCTTTAATCTTAGAGAAGGCTTTCTTACGAAAATCTAATACAGGATCAAACCCAGCAACTGGTCCAGTAGCAGCAGAACTACCACTAAACCCGCCAGTACCAGCACTCATTGTAGGTGACTCGTTAATCATATCTTATCTAGTATTTCTTTTATGTCTGGATCTTCTTCCAGAGATTCCATCCAGCATTCTGGATACCTATTCATCCAATATAAAAATGCTTTAAGTAGTGGCCAATATTCTTTTTCTAATTTGAAAAATAATAGTGGGGTCGCGGCGTCATCAAATACATTATAAAGTATGACCAAGTGATTGATAATAAGATGGGATCTTAGACTACCCCCACGTAAGTACCTCTTGAATAATCTCTTGAGGTACTTAAAGCGTTTCATATCATCATCAAAATCTTCTCTCGTTACTGATTGAGGATTTTCATAATGCTTGATGGCGAACATGACGCTGTTGTCTTCGTTCAGTTCACCAAATTTCATTTATCAGCTACTAAAGGTCAGGGTTGCAGCGCCGTCAGAGATGACTTCTTCAGTACCACCTGCAGAGGTGATCTTGACACGGTACTTATAACCGTCAAGTGAATCATCACCGAGACTACTGTATGCCAGAGTCGCAGTAGTGAAGTCTGCATAGGTTACACCAGTGTCAGTGTCTGCTGCAATGTTAACCCAACGGGTAGTTGCTGCTGCAGTCTGACGCTGCCAGACATAAGCAAGAGCACCAGGTGTTCCTGTAGTAGAAGTGCTAAGGGTGAATGTACCAGCGCCAGAGGAACTAGTAGATGCTGCAGGTTGTGCAGAGATGGTTACTGCCGATGCAACGTCTGCTGCAATCGTGTCATCTGCTTGTGACTCAGTGCCATCAGGGTTGCTGATGAAGGCAAGACACTCTGCCTTGTGACGAGTATTACCAGCGCCATCGGTGTAGGTCCTATATGCCCACCAACCAGGGCCAGTGATACCACGAGAAGCATTCTCGTTCAATGCTGCTTCAGCAGCGTCAATAAAAACAATAGTCTCGGTAGCAGAGCCACTGCCGTTACCACGGGCGAGTCCTGCTTGAGTCTTATTTGCGTTACTGTCAGTTCTCCCGTAAAGAGACATGGGTTACTCCGTATTAATTCCGATATATTTATTTATAAAAACAGACCCCCTAAGGGGTCATGTTTATTATTCTCTTACTGCTAGTGCTTCTTTAACTCTAGCAAACAGTTCATCATCTGCAGTAGTCTTAGTAAGTTTTACTGCTTTACCTACAATCAAAAGACACAACTCAACAAGTTTCTCACCCAATTCTGCATCGTCAGGAATTTTTGCAACTGCAGCGTCTACGATTTTGTAAGCAAGGGGAAGTAGGAAGGATACCATAATTTTAGTTATAAGGTGGCCCTCCTATATAGGCTCAATCCGATTCGCCAGGTCTTGCTTTGTAAGGATTAGGTTTAGGTGCTCTCTTGCGTGAAAGATTACCCTTGATCTTATCAACAGGTGTTGGACCTTCGTAACCTTTCTTGCCCTTTTCTTTCTTCTTACCCTGAGGTTGAATCGCTTTCTTTCTGGAAGACATCAAACCCTGACCAGCAAGACTCTTACGAACCTTTGACATAGCAGATCCAGGTTTGATAGTACCACCCTTCTCGGATGGTTTACCAGTCTGAGGATCCTTACCAGTCTCTTTAGCATAACGTGTACGCTCATAGAGTTCAAACGCAGCATCAACAAGATTATCCTTAAGGTAATCCATTGATTCATTCTTTGCTTTCAGGTTTGCCTTACGCATTTGCAGTTCGGCACGACCACCTTTGTCCATTCTACCTTGTGCCTTTGGTTTCTTAGAACCACCAGCAGGTTGTGGACCAGCACCACCGTCGTCAACTCTTCTACCATGAGAGTATTTTGCACCGCTACCTTTAGAGTCACCAGAGACCATCTTGCCGCCCTGTGAGCGACCGTCTTGATACTCTTTCTCAGACTGACCGTGCTTACCCTTATAGAGTTCGGCAAATGTCAAGAGTGTGTTTTCAGTTTCTGCGACTTCTTCTGTGCTTTCTTCTGAAACTTCTTCTTGACTGCCATACGCTTGGTCTCCTGTAGATTCAAAGTGAGGATTTTTTTGGGATGGAACTTTGTCCATCTCTTTACGAGCTTTCTCATTATTCTTTTGACGCTTCTTGGGGTCCACCTCCAGATAAGAATCGTCTTTCTTTTTCGCTTCGCTCATGTCGGCACCTTCGCCATCTTCATCATGGTAGCCTGTGCCACCACAATGCTTGCATCCTTTGCCTTCGCACTTAGGACACATTTTACCTTTACCTGCAACTGATTTTTGTGCAGGTGTCTTGTCTTCACATTTACACTCTGCTTCACCTGTCTTATCGCAGCACTTTTCCATAAGATCATCCTTCTTAGGGTTGAGCTTAATCTTGGATTTCTTTTCCTCCAAGTATGCATTAAAGTTTAGCATCACTTTTGGTTCTCCTTGTTCAAGGTCTTAACGATCTTCTTAGAACGATCATATGCTTTTTGACGCTGGTCATCAGTCACAGAAGGACTTACAACTTCACGACCTAGGTTACCTGCCTTACGGAACATTTTGTTCTTAGGCAAAGGCTTCTTCTCCTCTACGATGTTCTCAATCTCTTCAATAGTAAACAGTCCAGACTCATAGAGACTTGCAATCTCATCATACTCTTCACCGAGACGCTTGGCGAGTTTATCGCTACCCTTGGATACCAGACGTGATGTCTTACCAACTGCCTTCTTGACTCCCTTCTTAAGAAGTGAACCAACTTTTCTCAACGCACCACCAACGGCCTTACGTGTGCTACCACTCTCACTACTCCCGCCACCAGACGATGATCCGCCACCGCCAGCACTACTAGAAGGTACTGTAGATCTTGTTACACCAGATGATTTCTTAGGTGCTTCTTTTGGTTCCTTAGGTTCTCTCTCCATTGATGCAGACTTCTGCTTCTCTTTGGATGCAGAGAATTCACCAGCAACTTTACCAGCAGTCTGTACTGCCTTCTTACCAACCTTCTTAGCACCAGATTTAATAGCACTACCTGCTTTCTTAGCAGCACTCTTCAGACGATCCATACGGGAAGGACCAGCAGAAGCAGGAGCAGAATCAGATTTTGCTGCTGCCTTCTTCATGGATGCACCAGTGGATAGTCTATCCTTTGCCTGATCTCTACGACGTTGGATCTCCTTAGGATCCATTCTTTCGTCCAAGACTTCAACAGTCTCAAGATGCTCACAGATTTCAATCAAGTCTTGATCATCTTGTGCCATCTCAAGAATGATTTCTTCCATGACATCAATGAGTTGCTCATCAGTCAGTGCATCAATCTCTGCTCCAAGAGTTTCCAACTCAGCAAAGTCTGCTTCTGAGAATGCAAATGCTTCGTTCTTAGCACCAGACTTATGACGGACAGTTCCTTTCTCGTCAGTGTATGTTTCTTTCTCTTTTCTAGCAGTTACATAACCCACACCAGGGACTACACCAGTTTTACCTGCTGCTCTTGCTGCGTTTCTGTCTGCTGCTCTTTGTGCTGCTCTCTTACGATTCTTATCGTAAGATGACATTGCCTCATCAAATTCAACCTCTTCCTTCTTGGTTAAGGCGTCTGCTCTTTTTGCTGCTTTGTTTCCAGTTCCACCATAATGCCTAGACTTAATTGGATTTTTAGCAGTTTTTCGGTTAGGTGGTGTTCCTCCGAGACCATCAACATTAGCACGACCAATATGCTGAATATCTTTAACGTTTTGACCTTTACCTGATTTTGCTCTACCAGCAGCAGTGGTGCGAGCATCAAGCATAGATTTCAGTTTTGCTTTACCCTTTTCACTGGTGATTGCTTCACCAAGAACCTCAGCGTTCTTATCATAGTTGGCGAAGTGCTCGTGCTTCTCAGAAATCAGAATCTCAAGATCTTCAACAGGAACGTTCTCATAGATGTACTCCTCATCTTCAATATCGTAATGAGTTACAGTACCATCTTCCAAGAGAGTATGTGCTTCGGGAATAACTGAGTACTCCTTACCTTCATACTTTACCTGTTTGGCGCAGTCATGACCCTTAGGTTTCTTTTTTCCGCCTTGCTCATCCTTGCCTTTGGCACCTGTGATGATATCAGCTTTAGTTACCTTGTCATAAGGGACAGCATTATTGGCAAGATTGCCATCATTGTTTTTCTTTTCATAGACCTGCCGTAAGGCGTCGGTCATGTCTGGTAGTTCGTTGAGGTTCATGTCTTGGCAGCGACCTTATTTCTTTTATTTATCTTTTGTATGAATTGTCCAGGTGTCATTTTGACAACTGACTGAGATAGTTCACTTGTTCCTATTAGTCCTTGAGGAGTAAAATCAAACCCATGAATATCATTTTTCTCGGTGAGATCTTTCAACCATCCTCTATAGACAGTATCATGCTCATCAATATATATGACATAATTAGCACCACGGTTTACAACCTTACCGATAATTCCTGTATTTACATTCTCAATGAATGATCCTACAGGGAAAGCATTACTATTATAGTAGTGTTCTCTGAGAGATTTCTCATCTAATTTAGGTGCAATCTCATGTAAAACATAAGATGCATCTGCAAAATCCTCAAAGGATTCCATTTGCATGGAAGATCTAACTTCATTAAAGAGTTCTTTTGTTTCTTTATCAGTTAGTTCTTCAGGAATACCAGAACGGAAAGTAGCAAAGTCATTGTCTGCTGCTGCTTTACGCATCTTAGATGCAGACATACCATCTACACCATCAGAATCTGGATCTCTATCACCAGCAGATACTACATTGATCTCTTCAAACTCATACAGTTTACCATTATATTTATTGGCAAGGTTATCAAACTCAGCAACACGATCACCACCAACTACAATATTAACTTCACTATATCCTTCACTATATAAACCTTTTAGCACATCAAAGATAGTCTTATACTCTTCATTATTAGTGATGGCATGGGCATGATCAGGATACATCTGACGCATGTAATGCACCTTAGTCTCAGGATCAATAGGATTCTTTTTAGGATCTTGAGACCTTGATGGATATACTTTATACTCACCACCCTTAGCAGATTGTGCTACACGATCAATGAGTTTTTGATGACCGATAGTAGGTGGATTGAATCTTCCAAAAGTAATAGACACCGCACCTTTTCCGCCCTCACCTTCGCCTTCTGTAGACTGGGGTTCTGATTCTTGTGCTGGTGGTTGCCCATTCTTAGCTGCCTGCTGATCCTTAGAAAGTTCTACCAACTTACCGTTAAGAGATCGGTGAGTTACAGTACCATCGGCAAGACCGTAGTAACCATAACCAACATGCTCTAGTCCTCTCTTTTGTGCTTCATCCGACGCTCGTGACTTTGCTGCTTCGGATAAGAAGTCGCTAAACTTTTTCATTTATTCCAATTCTTATTTGAGTTAAAGTTTGCCTGACTGAATTCCAAACGATTGACCAATTTCACAGAGTGCTTACCAGTAAGAACAAACCCCTCATGATTGATTGGTTGACCTTCAATGTAACATTCTACGGGCTCATCTGCTACGCCACAGGAGAGCAGGATATCTTTTAATTTCAGGATAATATGATATAAACGGAAAGTCATGGTATTAACTTCCTGCTTATATTTATCGTCCAAAGTATTGTACAATTCTGAGGCACTAGGAATATAACCAGCACGAACAAATTTGTTGACATGCTTCTTGATGTGCATGGAACAAGTAGCACTAGTAGAAGTATCGCCCTTAGGAAATTTACAGAAAGGAATCAGAAGTTTTGCTGCCTGAGACAATAGACGAGCACGCTTAGGAACTACCAACGATGCTTTGTGTCTTAGGAAGCGATACTTATTGTTATGGATAGGTGTTCCAGGAACAACCACATGATCAAGAGGATACTGTTGTGCTGTTGGAGATATCTCTTTGTACAGAGTATGAGGAGCAACAATTACATCCTGATTCATAATCTCTGGGAAGAGATACAGTACTGTATTAGGTTTGTAGTAAAGGTTTCCACCAAACCCAATGAAGTCTGCTTGATAAATTCCACGGCATGTACGAGGAAGTGCATAGAAACATGCAGTTAGTATCTGAGCAACGTTACCTGTGTGGTTCTTGACAATATCAGAAACACTATAATTGATTAGGACTTTCTTCTTATTGAATACACTCTTAGTGCCAACAAACCACTTACCTTCATTGTATCCAAACACAATGGCAGGAGCACCGTCCCACTTAGTAGTGACCTTATCAAAATTCACCATAGAATCCAAGACATCATAAGGGTTCACCCCGTTGAGGATGTTGTCTTCTGGATGCTCTAGGTGTTTGTTGGGCATAGAACTCTCGTCTTTACCCTTATAGTATAGCACGGGAAACCCCCTGTGACAGGGGGCTTGTGCCACTTTCAATACAGTTTGCCGAACGGTCCAAAGCGTTTGCCCTTCTTGGCAGCGATGAATACCATATCAGTCATAAACTCATCTTTTTTCTTCTTTGGCATTGTTACCACAGCGTGAATAAACTTCATGCCCATCAGTTTACTAGTTGCAGCGTGAGGTTTAGTCAGGAAAACTGCACTTATATTACCCAGTGCAGTATCAGCATTACTTTCTCCCATCTCAACACCCTTACTCTTCAGTTTGTTGTATATTTTTTTATAGTCATCAAACTCTTTACTAAACTCTGCTGAGGTTTTGGGATACTTTTTATGATCATTTTCAAAATCAACCTTAGCATCTTTCAATAGCATCCCAACCATAGCAACTGGTGCCTTACCCATACGGGCAGATGATGCACCCTTCTCTGTAGGTTCAAACTTCAGGTTTGATACCTTACTAGTATCATTGCCCTGAATCTGGAAATTATAAACAGCGTTATTGCCCTCTACGATTGCACGAACAGCAAGAGATTGAAACTCCCCTTCACCCTTCAAAGAAAGATCACACTGAAACTCTTTAGTTTCATAGTTATATGTGTCAGTAAGACCAAGATCATCTACATTATACTTCTGCCACTTTGCAGTCTTACCACTAATCTTTTTGAGAGATACACCAACAACCTTCTCCTCATTAAACAACTTCCTAAGAACGGCATTCAATTCTAGAATAGTTTGAGAACCATTACCATCTACAGTCTCTTCAATAAGTGCTTTGACTGATCGTTCGTTCTGAATCAACCAGATGTCTGCAGGGTTCCAATTATCTTTCTGTGATATACCAAATTTTTCTTTGATTAGGTTACTAATGTAACCCATGAATCCACCTTCCCTATTGAATTCATCAAACTTAGATGATGAGTATACCTCCAACATCTTCTTTTGTTGAGCATAGTATCCTTGAATCCACTCGTCACTGATACCAGGATATATTGCTTCCAACTCAGAATACTTTGGATCCTGCATGATGTCCTGCCACTTAGAATACTTTACATTATCCTGAAGTGCTCTTCTAAAAATCCAGGCAGATCCTAACTCCTGCATTCTAGTTGTCTTTGCATCTGCCGCACCACTACCTGCAGACTTCTTAGCAGATGCAATAAATTTTAGTCTATATCCTGCCGCTTCTGTTACGAATCCTTTTGGACCTATCTTCTCTCCAAAGTTGAGAGCGATTGCTTCCATCTCATCTTGATTTACTTTGAAACCCCATTGCTTACTTTTAGATCCAGTCCACATAGCGTCTGCATAGATTCCCATTTTACCTCTAGGAAGAGAAGCCAGCATTGCAGTGATGGTGGGTTTTAAATCTTTAGGTGCTTTCTTCTTTATACCCGCCTTGTCATTTAAGTTGTAAGAGGTTGCCATTCATCTTTCTATAGCGCCATTATTATTTAGCCTTGGCACTATCAATATAGTCTTTCTCAATCTGATATGGTTTCTCTTCTCCAGTCCACAGTTTATAACCCTGCACTATCTCTGGTAGTAACCACTGGTCCACCCGATAGCAATGCTTCCAGTTGACAGGATGAGAACAACTCACCACTACAACAGTAAAGAATGCTCGTAGGTGGATCCAGAGACTAAACATTACTCTTTAATATATCCGAAGTCTACCAGATACTTTCTAGTAAGAGCAGTAGGTTCGTAAACCTCCCACATTTTACCACCAGCACATGCTGCGAGAGCATTCATTGTCATGTTTTCGGTACGACCTGCCCACTGTGCTTCTGCTTCCCAAGGTACAGCAGACTCAGGGTAAGTGCGTTCTGCCAGCACACGCCAGATCATAGGAACTTCATCCTCGGGTTTGATGATAGCAATCAGACTATTATCAATCGTGCCTGCCATACAATCTTGTGCTGCATGCCATCCTTCATGACGCATAACCATCATCAGTGTACCAGGACGGCCCATGTGTTTCTTGTTAAGGAAGAAGTTGTTACTCACAGTATGGTATACCCCACGATGTCCTTTGGGGAAATACTTATCGTCAGCAAGGAATACATTCACACCAACTTGATTGAGTGAGTGTAGGATGTTATGGAACTCACCAGTGACGCCAGTGAATTCTTCAGTGTTAGCATACTTGTTTGAGATATCAAGCATAGAGTATACTTTCACTACATCATCAGTGCATTCACCAAGGAGCATACACCCCATAGCATGTGGTGTGTTGTAGTCTTCTTCGGTGATTGGTTCTGCTTGCACAGGAATAGCAATCGCTGCTACTACTGCTAGCAAACTCATAATAATGTTTTTCATCGGTCTCCTTCTTTACGGTTTTCTGAACGAGTAACTTCAAACTCACCACCAGGGTAACGAGCCATCAGTTTGTTCACATTCATCAGTGCAATCTCATCAAACGATGATCCAAGTGCCATCATTGCTTGAGCAATGTACCACATACAATCACCCAGTTCGGTCTTCATGTGGTCAATGTTATCTGCATCATAGGGTTTACCTTGAAACAAAATCTTCTTGACGATCTCAGTAAACTCACCTGCTTCTGCAGACAATCCCATGGCAGCAGTCATTAGACGTTGAACATCAGCACCGTTATCTTCAAGAGAACTAAAACGTTCTAGAAAAGAATCACTGAACTTTGTTGCATCAGAAGTAACTTCATCTACAAACTCGGTATACTTATCATAGTCTACCTTGGGAATTTCTGAAGTAATATTTTCTTCCTTGACTTCCACTTTTGCTTGGAATCCTTTAGACATAATTAGAAATTTAGTTTTGAAAGTTTACCTGTGTTGAACGTCTTAACCAGGTTAATCTGTTCTTCGTCACTACCGTGACCAGCGTCCACAATGTTGTTTTGAGCAGACTGCTCCACATCATACAGCCGCATCTTCGCTCTGTCAATACCCACGCAGAATCTCTTGTTGAGATTCACGTCATTGTATCTATTCTTCAACTGCTTGACCATAATCTGATTCATACCTTCAAGTTCCTCAGTACTAATAAGGGCAAACATAAGATCAGCAGTAGCAGGGAGACCAAAGGACTCTGAAGTGTCAGTAATGTCCACGTCAGTGCTACCATAACCAGAACGAGTGGTCTGCGTGGCAGAAAAGATAGGGATTTTTGTTTCAACAGCCAGTCCTCTAAGCTCTTCTGCAACAGACTTAATATAGCTATATGAATTGACAGTACCACCTTGCTTATATCTGCTGGAAGCACATATATTAAGGTAATCAATGAAAAGAATATCAGGTCTAAATGACTTCTTAAGTGCAAGCTCATTAATAAGGGCTCGGAAGTGTCCACTATGTGCAGCAGTAGTTGGGTACTCCTTAATTATAAGTGAACCCTCAGTCTTCTTAGACAGATTGTTAATCTTATTATCAAACATCACCTTGGGCAGAGATGTTAGATCCTGTATGTTGACGTTGAGAAGATTTGCATCAATACGCTCTGCGATCTTCTCCTCTGCCATTTCCAATGTGATATACAGTACGTTCTTGCCTTGTAGTAATGATGCAGCGGCGCAGTGACACATAAACAATGATTTACCCACGCCAGTGCCAGCAAGTGCCACATTAAGAGTCTTGTTAGGCACACCGCCTTTCGTAATTTTGTTGAAAAATTCCAGATCAAAGGGAATTTTCGCTTCAACTTCGTGATAGGAGTCATATCTTTCGTCGGAATCCGATATGTAATCGTGACCGATATGAGCGTCAAAAGAAACACCCAATGCCTCACTTAAAATATGAGGGATAGCACCTTTGTCACGATCTTTGTCTTGTCCGTCTGCAATCTTAATTGAAGCCATCAGTGCTAAGTAAATAGCACGTTCCTGACACCACTTTTCAGTAGTATCAAACAACCATTGCAAATTGGATTCTTCGTAAGATATATTGTCAACACAATTTCTGATGTCGCCAAACCCTTCATCAGTGAGATCGGTGCGATTCTCTAACTCAATGAATAGTACTTCTTTAGTGGCAAGACGGTTATATGTATTTATATATTTTTCAATCTCTTGAAAAATAATACGACAGTTCTTATCTACGAAATAGTCTTCTTCAATAAATGGGATGGCTTTACGACAGTAATCTTCAGTATAAAGTAGGTTGCTTACAATTAGCAATTCAGTGTTCATAGGTAGTGAAGATAGGATCCGACGATGTACTTTGGTTTTACCTTACATGGTTTGCCAATGTGGGGGTATTGCCATGTGGGAGGGAAGATTAGCAACTTACCCGTTTGTGGTTTGATGTGCTGATGCCAGCGAGGAAAGACTGTCTCCCCTGCTGATGGGTCATTGAGGTACAGGAAGAATGCGAGGTATCTACGAGAGGAGTTATAGTCTAGCACATCTACGTGCTCTTTGAACTGATCTGGTGACTTGGGTTGCACACATTTCTCACAAGGATCCTCAGACAGTTTAGATGGATTGTATTTTTTGATACGAAACTCTTCTAATGCAATGTCATTTTGGAACTGCCAGTCAATATTCATCTCAGTCTTATAGACATCAATGTAATTTAAGAATATTTTCTGTAGTTTACCATGAAGATCTGCATACTCTCCTCTATCGCTCTGATAGAGTTGGGTAAAATTTAACTGCGTAAATTGTGGACGGGCATTTTGATCATACTTCTCATGAAGATCTACATTGTTTTCATATAGTTTAATAAGTTCCTTTGCCATTGATGGAGTGACTGCCCCATCATAGGTGCGAACGTAATCTTTTAGTTGTCTCATGCTCCGTACATAAACTCTTTCTGTGCTGCTTCATCCAGTGCCTGCATCACTTCGGCAGTAAAATAAGTATCTGGATCTTTCAGGATTGCCTTAGCATATACTTTCTTACCATTCATTTCATAACGACCAGCAACATTCTTCCACATCCCTGCTCGCTCACCTAGTTCTAGCAGTCCATAGTATTTGTCAAGACCACGATCATAGTAAAGACGTGTCTCAATC
>Ga0187219_1000882_pt1 | contig 14660 bp, 8 predicted proteins | sample 13SPOviralmetaG_FD_130162 | JGI IMG/M metagenome (GOLD analysis project Ga0187219, IMG submission 130162) | Marine viral communities from the oligotrophic San Pedro Time Series (SPOT) site, San Pedro Channel, CA, USA - 13 SPOT_SRF_2010-07-21... | ecosystem: Environmental > Aquatic > Marine >... | reverse complement strand
GAGCCTACACAAAAGGAAAGGCGAATAAAGAATGATGAGTTTAGTAAGTAATTTAATAGGGCCTGTTAGTGGGCTACTAGATAAAGTTATTGAGGACAAAGATCAAAAGGCCAAGTTAGCCCATGAGATTGCAACGATGTCCGACAATCATGCCCAGCAGGCGCTAATGGGTCAGTTAGAAATAAACAAAGCTGAAGCTGCATCGGGTTCTTTATTCAAAGGTGGGTGGCGACCATTTATAGGTTGGGTATGTGGCGTTGCTTTTGCATATCACTTTGTACTACAACCATTAATTGTATTTGGTGTGACTGCTGCTGGCGTTGACATACCTGCGTTACCTGAGTTTGATATGGGTAGTTTGATGACTGTGATGATGGGAATGTTAGGATTGGGCGGACTCCGCAGCTACGAGAAAAAACAAGGAATTACAAAATGAAAGAGAACTTTGATAAATGTTTAGACATGCTTCTTTCTCATGAAGGAGGATTTGTTGACCACCCTGATGACCCTGGGGGTATGACAAATTTAGGTGTAACTAAAAAAGTATACGATGAGTGGATTGGTCGTGAGTCTACAGAGCAAGAAATGCGTGACTTAACGCCAGAAGATGTAGGCCCAATATACAAGAAGAACTACTGGGATCGAGTCAAAGGAGATTTGCTTCCTTCTGGGGTTGATTGGTGCGCCTTTGATTGGGCTGTAAATTCCGGAAAAAGTAGGCCATCCAAGGCTATCCAACGTGCAGTTGGGGCTACTCAAGATGGGGCTATAGGGCCAGCTACAATAGGTCTTATCATGGAAAAAGACCCAGAAGAAATAATAAATTATGTTTACGGCGTACGTCAAGACTTCTATAAAGGGTTAAAGACTTTTGAAACCTTTGGACGAGGCTGGACGCGCCGTAACAAAGAAACATTACATCAAGCGTTGGAGATGGTATAGTATGGCCGGGGTTAAAATCCAGAAGTTTTTTGGTAAAGCGCCAAAGATAGCTCCTGAGCTGTTACCTGATACAGCTGCACAGATTGCTACAAATATTAAATTATACTCTGGAGATTTAATCCCTTACCCTACACCTGTTATTGTAGATAATACTGAACGTAATGGCACAATAAAAAAACTACATGCTCTACGTACGCCTAGCACTGGCGAACTAAAGTGGTTGTCGTGGCCTACTGACGTAGACATTGCTACTCCTTCAGGGGCGGCGGACGCTGACGAACAAAGATTTTATTATTCTGGCGATGGCGCACCTAAGGTTAGTACATACGATCTTGCGACCACGGGGGCAGAGCCGTATCCTATAGACTATTACAATTTAGGTCTACCCTTACCTGATACTATATTGTCAGTAGCTGCTGCAAACTTTACTACAAAAACTACAACTAACTATGCCAGAGATGCTAGTGGCGTAGTTACTTTAACAACAAGCGCAGCACATGGTTTAAAGTCTGGTGCAGTTGCTACGATTACTGGGTTTACTCACGTAGGTGGCACTTACTCTCAGTCTGGAACTACTATAACTATTACTGTTACCGCCCACGGGTTATCTACTGGCGCACAAGTTGTGCTACGTTTTACATCTGGCGATGCTGTTAGCGGTGTGTTTACTATGACTAAAGTAAATGCAAATAGTTTTACAGTAACATCATCTACATCTGTTAGTACTTCTGGTAATGTCGAGTGGGATTTACGCTCGTTTAACGCACGCTCTATTGAAGTTAATGCGCCTTCCGATACTACTATTACTTATACTAGCCCAGGGTTTACTATAGCTACCACTGCTAATACAGATGGTAAAATAGATTTAGCCGGTAGCATACGTTCTCGTAACTACTTATACACTTGGTTTACACCGTGGGAAGAAGAGTCAATAGGCTCAGAGCCATCTGATCCGTTGTTTATACGTGAAGGGCAAGTAGTTACAGTTACTAATCTACCTACAGCAAAACCATCAGGTAAAAATTTTGTAAGGGGTATTAGGCTATATCGTACTGTGACTGGTACTACTACAGCAGACTATTTACGTATTGCAACATTGTGGTTTCCTACTGCTTTAGCTAGTGTGCAGAGAACCAGCAACGTATCTAGGGTTACCTTAGCCTACCCACATAATACTGCAGTAGGTACGTATTTTAAAATAGCTAACTGTTCTAACTCTTCTTTTAATATTGCAGGCGGTATAGTAACTGAAATTATAGATGACTATACTTTTGAGTATGCGCAAACGGCTTCTGATGTATCTTCTACATCTGCCACAGGTACGTTCTATATAGATAGTTCTGAAAGCCCTGGTGTAGATACTGCTAGGTATTGGGGTGAAAGTAACTATACGTTTATAGATGATTTTGCAGTAGCTAGCCTTGGCAATGTATTAAACACAAATTTATTTGTGCCACCCCCTGCTGGATTACAAGGTCTTACTGCGGTACAGAACAATATCTTAGCAGGGTTTGTTAACAATGAAATTTACTTTACAGAACCTGGGCAGTATCATGCGTGGCCAGAAGAATATAAGTTTACACTAGAAGACAACGTAGTAGGTTTTGCTTTGTTTAGTGGTAACGTAATTGTTATGACTGATGCGTATGCGTACATTGTATCTGGTAGTGAGCCATCCGTATTTACTGTTACACGTACTGATGCTAGGTTTCCTTGCCTAAATAAAAATAGTATTGTTAACACCGGAGTGGGTGTAATGTACGCTACGCACGATGGTTTAGCTTTGTATTCTACAACTACAGGCGCACAACTTGCAACTAGAGCTTTATATAACAGTGATACATGGGGCGCTGATCTTGATCCTAGTACATTAACAGGTACATATTTTAAAGACGCATACTTTGCATCTCATTCTAACGGCAGTATTATATTTGAGCTAGATGAAAAACAAGGCGGGTTCTTTGTAGATACAACTTACAAATTTACAGCTGCTTGGTTTGATACGCTTACAAACAAACTGTACTACTGTGCAGATACAGACGGTGACATATACCTATGGGATGATAGTACACAACCACTGTCTAACTATACATGGAAGTCTAAAACTATTGTAACTAAAAACCCTCTTAACTTAGGTGCGGCTAGAGTTGTTGCAGACTATACAGCTAATACCACAGCTAACTGGGATGCTGTAACAGCCGATTGGGAAGATACAACTATACGTTGGGACGGTGCAAACGAGGTTACATTTAAACTTTACGTTAATAAAACATTAAAACATACAACGTCTTTATCTAGTAGTAAAACCTTTCGTTTGCCTTCAGGCTATAAGTCGGATACATTCGAGGTAGAACTTGAAAGCGTTGTACGTGTAAGAGCTATACATCTTGCAGATACACCAACGGGACTAAGAGAAACATAATGGCTTTAGCAACTAGATATTCAGGTATCCCTGCTGTTCCTACTACAGGCGTAGATGAGTGGCAAGTTAGGATGTTATCTGCTATTAAAGAAAATGTAGAACTCTTAGCGGGTATACGTGGCGAGAACGATCTAGCTAGTAAAGCTATAACTAAAGCACAGGTATCTAATTTAGCTGAACCTGTCGGGCAAAACATGACGAACGTATCTGCCGCCGGAGCAGGTGTAAACGTATTAACTAGCTTTAGTATATCCGGCAACATAGTAACTATAACAGGACAGGCAAGTGTCCCAGTACTAGAAGATTACAATTCTTTAGTAATAGACGTACAAAATCTTGCTAATGATGTGGCTAATTTAAGAGCTACTGTACAAATACTTATAACACAACTAAGGAGCTAGGCTATGGCGCAGCAACCTAATACTTTACCACCCGTTCTACAAGGCATTATGAGTATGCCTTCTCCTACACAGTACACTCCTCCAGGTAGTGGGTTAGCAGGGGCTATGACTTCAGGCGGAGGATTACCTTCTTATGAAATGGGAGGGCAAATAGGCCCAGGCGGACAACCTGTTGGTGGTATACAGCCACCTAGTCCTGAAGCAATGGGCGCACCTAAGCAACCTATGAACGCAGACATGATGGAAATGCAGATTCAAGAGTTTATGAACTCGCGTCCTCAAGAGCTAGCACAAATTAAACAAGCTGTTATGGGGTTGGTACAATCTGGCGAACTTACAGCACAAGAGTTAAACAAGTTATCACAACTTGCTATGGCAGCTTTACGTAACCCATCTATGTACCCACAGATTAGACAGTTTGCTATACAACAAGGGCTAGCAACCGAACAAGATATTCCAGCAGAGTATGACGATGGTCTAGTGTTTGGTATAATTGTAGCAGCTCGTGCAGCTCAAGGTTCTATGGGCGGACAAGATGCAATGCAAGGTAATGTACCTGCGGCGCAACCACCTATGCCGTCTATGCGTAATGGCGGACAAGTACCCGATAGTAAATCACCTACTGGCGAAGTAGTTATTAAGGCACACGAAAAAGAAATGGTTATGCCTAGATGGTTAGTAGAAGAAAAAGGAACAGCTTTCTTTAAAAGTATGATTAATAAAGGCCCGATGGATGACAAAGCCTAATCTAAATATAGAGATGCTAACACCTGAAAGGGTTGATGAACTGTGGGATTGGTTAGAGCCACTACTTACTGCGTCTTGTAACAGCAATGAGATAGGCTCAGACGACATAACCTCAGGTGATATATACTGTCTAGCACAGACAGATCAATGTGTAATTTTTGCTTTATCAAATAATGGTATGCCTGAGTGCGTAATTGCTGTACAGTTCCACTTAGCGAATGGTAAAAAAGGTGCAGACTTAATAGCAATGGCCGGTAAAAACTTATCTAAATTTAGAGATGCCTTCTGGGAATCTATACTAGATTGGCTTAGAGCCAATGAATGTATGTTCCTTGATGCGTATGGTACAGAAAGATTAGCAAAACATTACATAAAACGATTCGGATTTACAAAGTCCTGCGCGTATGTACGAATGATTCTATAGGAGATTAAAATGTCTAAAGCAGTAAAAGTAGTTGTAGCAGTGGCAGTAGCGGTAGCCATTCCTTTTGTAGCCCCAGCAATCGCTAGTAGTATTGGAGCAACAGCAGCTATATCTAGTGCCGCAACTACGTTAGGTGCAAGTACAGCAGCAGCCGCTACTATAGGTGCGACAGTAGGAGCAGCCGCAACAGGTGCAGTTCTAGGTGCAGCGGGAGCTGCAGTTACTGGTAATGACGTAGAAAAAGGTGCTATTATGGGCGGTTTAGCAGGCGGGTTTTCAGGGTATAGTTCCGCAACAGCCGCAAACAATGCAGCGGCGGCTAATCCAGACGTAACTGCCGCGGCAGAAAAAGTAGGTAGTAACATAGTAAAAGTAGACGCAACTACTGGCTCGGCTTTGTTAGCAGACGGTACTACAATAGCGGCAAACGGTGCAGTCACAGCACCCACAATTACTTCTGCGGCTAAAGCAGGATTTAGTACTACTATAACAGGTCTTGCTTCTAACCCAGAAACGCTAAAGAAAATTACAGCCATGGCTCTTGGCAATGCTGACATATCAGGTTTATCTCCAGAAGAACAAGAGCTAGTAGAGCTACGTAAAGCTGAGCTAAAACGTATGGCTTCTGACAATCGTGCCTTATTTGAACAACAAGTTTTAGCGGCGCAAGAGTTTATGCAGATGGCTGACCAACAACAAGGTAACCCAGAAGCAGCTTACGCGGAAACAAAAATTAGAAGTGAACGTCAGCTAAACGAAGACACACGTGGTCTATCAGCAGACAGAGCAGCAGGTTTACGTAGAGCTTCTCAGATTGACAGTACAGAATCAGGTACTATAGCTTCGGCTGTAGAAGAAGAACGCGGTCAAGCAGCGTCCATGCGCTTGCGTCAAGCAGGCCTTAGTGCTTTACCTACTGCATCTCCTGAAGGTTACGCAGGTTTAGCTAGTCCATACTTCCAAGACTTGGCGGAACGCAAACGACAAGCACAAGCAGATTTAGTCTATGGTGCTAGCCGTGTAATGGGTATAGGTGGCGGAACTTCTAGTGGTTTGTATGGCGGTATTGGTGGCAGCAATAGCAAATCTGAAAACGCGTAAGGAGAAATATCATGGTAGCTTTCGGCCCTTCGTATAGCACAGTAGTTAGTGCAGGTAGATTAGGTAGACTTCAAGGTGAGTCTCCGGCTGAGGCCGCAGATAGAGCCGCACGTGAAAACCAAGCGCAAACAAAAAGTAAACAAGAAATTGCTATAAACAATCAGAGAATCTCTGAAAATAATGTAGCTTTAAATAGACTGCGAGATGCAGAAATAGCTCGTAGAGAAAGTATAAACGCATCCGCTGATAAACAAGTAGTAGTGCCTACTAATGTAGGTACAGTTGGTGATAAACCTTTTGACCCTACTGTAGTTTCTCCTGTAGTAAGAGCAGGACTAGACAGCTATAGTGATAGACCTAAAAGTTTTAACACTCAAGATATAACCAATATTGCATCAGGTAGCTTAGAAGGTACAGGCTACCCTGTTTCTTCTTCTACAAATAACAATCGTATAAATAGTTTTAAAACTACAGACACAGCAGGATTAAAAACAGGTAGTAGTACAGTTGTTGCAGAGCCAAGTAGTGCTTCTAAACTTATAGAAAGTTTTGAAGGTTTTATATCTGAGCCAGAGTTTGATGTAAACGCATACCGTGTAGGATTTGGTAGTGATACAATTACTAAACCTGATGGTACAGTTGTATCAGTAACCCCAGGTATGGTTGTAACCAGAGAGGATGCACTGCGTGATTTAGCTAGACGCACAAAAGATTTTGCTGCTACAGCACAAAGACAAATAGGTGCAGATGTATGGGCGACTTTACCACAAGACGCTAAAGATGCTTTAACTTCTATAGCTTACAACTACGGTAGTTTACCGGATAGAATATTAACTCCTGACGTATTAGCCGGAGTTAAAAAAGGTAACTTTAAAAAACTAGCTGATGCAGTAGTAGGTCTAAGAAGCGATAACGATGGTATTAATGCAGCTCGTAGAAGTAAAGAAGCAGCTCTAATTCGTAACGCTTCTGTAACAGATACTGTTACAGATACTGTAGTAGAGTCTGTTACAGATACAAAACTAACTCCTGATATGGTAGAAACTAGGTTAAAAGAGTCAAAGAATTTTGGAGCTGATATAAGAAAATTTATATTTGACATGTTTGACGGAGCTGCCGGGGCTACATCAGCAACAGGTACTTTAGCTTACGGCGCAAGCGCTGATGTTTTAGCTATGGTTGCTTCTATTACTGGGCTAACTAAGTTAGGTGCTGAGTTAGAAAAAAATTCTGACATAGCTTATAACATAGCCTTGGCTAATGGACTTAAAGGGTTATCGTATACTCAAGGAATGACTGCTGCAGACTTTGACATGGAGCCGGCAGAATTTAAGAAACTATTAAACACAGCTAAAAAAAATGTAGAGGCCTATAAAACAGGTGATCTAAAGCCATCGGTTGAAGTGCAAAAAGAAAATGTTGTAAAAGCAGGTTTATCTTTTGGTGACGCTAAAGCTACAAGTATTGTTAAACAAATAGCTACAGGCGCTCCGCTAATCCAAGATCAAAAAATAGCTTCCGATACAAAAAAACTAAACAACCAAGAACAGGCTTTGTATAAAAAGCTAAGACTTGCAGGTTTAAGAAACGATGTTGCTAGTCAAGTTGCTATACAACTAGAACTAGACGCAGTACCTGTAGCCAGAGAATATTTAAATGGTATGTCTATGCTGTCTAAATTTAACTTAGGTGACGACCAAGCTTTAGCTGATTGGTTATATAACAACTACGGCGAAGGGTATTCTTTACAGCCATACAACAATGGCACATATACTATAATGAAAGATGGTGTACCTGCTGACGATAGGATGGTTAACATAACTAAAGATCAACTTATTGTTGACTTACGTGGACGTTACGATCTTGAGTACCAAGCATCTGTTAAAACCTCGTCTATAGCTGCAGCAGAAAGATATATGGAAACGTTTAAATCTAGTCTTAAAAACAATGAAGCAGTTGTTAAAGAAATGGCTCAGTTAGATAGAGAAAAAGCATTAGAGTTAATAAAAAATCAGTACAAAGCGTACGATTTTAAAGTTGTAGACGGTATGGCAGTGGCTAATATCCCTGGAACATCGCAAACAATGGTTGTTATGATGGAAACTGTTACAAATGCTGACGGTGAAGAAACTGATGAACCGAGAGTAACAATTATTGAGTCTAATCCTTTGCTTATGAAGAAGCCGTAATACTAACGAAGGTATAACTAATGTCTAATGAAATATTAAAGCGAGGTGTAGGACTTAACAGAGGGATGGATGTTGGTTTAAGTCCGCGCCCCCGCGACCCTTATAGTACTACTGCTAGCACTGGTTTAGGTAACTTAGCCCCTAGTTTAGCAGATCGAGCTTTTGGTGGCGATGCCAACGTAGGTACACCTTTATCTATAGCTGACATAGAAGCTAAAACAAATTCTTTATTAGGTAACTTTGATTACGCAGTGCCAGATTTAAAACCATCTCCTGCATCTACGCAACCTAAAATAGCATATGATAAAACAGCAGGTAGATTATCTGTTAACGGGTTTGAGTTTGACGCTGACGATTACTCAGGAGCTGTAGAATCTAAAAACTATTTAGCAGGGGAAAGCAAACTACCTGTAACATCAGGCGCTTGGGAAACTTTATCACAAAAACAATATACAGCATACCTAGATCGCATTGAAAATCCTACGCTTGGTACTAGATTTAAACGTAGCTTTGAACTTGGTACGCAAGGGCTAAAGACATTAGGTGGTGCAGGTCTACAATTCCTTGGTGCTGAAGAGATAGGCTCTGGTATAGTAAACAGAGCAAGCGAACGATCAGAAGAACTATCGCCATTTCAAGCCAGTGCTGCGGATGTAGCTAGCGGTGAACTCAGTGCCATTGAGTACGCTGTGTCTATGATAGGACAACAAGGCCCAAATATTATAGAGACTGTTGGCGTTGGCCTTGCAGGTTTTGCAGCCGGTACTGCTACTACTGCTAACCCAGTGGGCGGTGCGCTTGTAGCTGTTGGGTCTATGTTTAGTAAAGCCGCGTTTAAAAAGATTGCTATAGACGCGGCAAAACAATACACTAAGGGCGGTATAAAAAGTTTAAATGCTATTCAACGTAAATCATTATCGCAACTAGGTGGAGCAGGTGCAGCTACGGCAATTAACAATTATGCTATTGGTACAGCTGATATATACAACGAGCAACGAGAACGTGGTGCAGGCGCAGGTGATAAAGATGCTAGAACTATAGCGGCAACACTTGGTATACCGTATGCAATTCTATCTACAATACCGGAAGCTATAGCGGCCAGTAAACTATTTGGGTTATCAGGTGTGTCACCTAGCGGCGTATTAAAACGCGTAGTCAAAGGTGTTGGTGTTGGTGGTGTATTAGAAGGCGCTACTGAAGCAGGCCAAGAAGCTCTTAACATGGCGGCAGGTAGTCGCTACGAAGAGTATGAAGATGACGAGTATTTAGCACGTATAATTGAGTCTGCTGTTGCAGGGTTTACAATAGGTGGTACAATCGGTGGCGTTGTTAACTTACGTAAAGGTAAACCTGCTGACGTATTAACTAGCACCGCACCAAGTCAAGACCAAGAACAAGATGTAGACCCTTTACTTGCACTACCATCGCCTGAACAAGCGGGGCCTGCCGCATTACCAGAACCAAATAGATTAAACCAAGGTGTTGTTGCACCTACTGCATCAATACAACCTGATGTTGCTATAACCCCCGTAGCTACAACGCCTATTGTTAATGCGCCAGCAGCACCCAAGGGTTTATCTGGTGCAGTACAACAAGGGTTCGATCAAGCCGCACAACAAGACCCTAATAATATAGTTACTGAAACTTTTAAACCTGTTACACAAGGTACAATATTACCTGTTCAAGAAGCACCTATTGTAGCTAAACCTCTTGTAAAAGGTAAGCCGGTAGAAACTACGCCCGATACCCAAGAAACAATAATGCAAGAGATTATAGACTTTGATCCTTATGATATGAGTAAGGACATGACTAAAAAAACTAGAGACCTTATTAGAAGAGGAGTGGCTATTGGATTACTTGATAGCGATTCAACCCTTATGCCTGCCATGGCTAGACAAAGGATGCAGGCATTAGTATCTAACCCACCTGTTGTACCAAAACGCAAACCAAAACCTGCAGTTGTAAAACAAGCCGCTGTTAAATTAAAACAACAACCGCCAGTAGTTGCTAATAAAGTTGCTGACACTGTCACAATAGATGAATATAAAACAGCTACTACACTATGGGATAAATTTAGTAGTAGTAAAAAACTAGCTAAACCAATTACATTAGCTTCTCGCAGCATGGACGCTCAACGAGAGTGGGTACAAGCAGTAAAGAACGGTACTGCTAACCAAACTTTATTTAACAGATTACGTAAAGCTAATAAAAAACAAACTGGTGGTAAAAATGAACCATTAGTACGTAGTACAGATGACCAACCGCCTCCTACTAAACCTACAAAGAAAACCCTAAAGAAAAAAGCAGAGCCTAAAAAGAAAACTCAGCCAAAGAAAACGCTAAAGAAAAAAGCAGAGCCTAAAAAGAAAACTCTAAAGAAAACTCAGCCAAAGGAAGCAGTGGTAGTAGAGCCTAAACCAGTAGTAGAAGAAGACTTAGTAGTAGAAGAAGACTTAAGTGTAGGTCGTGATGCTTACAATGACTTTAAGAAACAACGTAATAACTCTACACTGCCAGAGTTTGCTAGCCTATCTGTATCAGAGCAACGTAGCATAAATACTAAAGCTACTAAGGGTACACTTACAGATGCTGACCTATCTAGCGTAGCTCTTAACGCCCCCGTAGGTACTTCGTTAGAACCAGAAGAACAAATATACAGAGACTCTAGCGTTGACGACATGATTTCTAATGTAGAAACAGAAGTAGGAGCTAAGTATAAACAAAACTTATACGCTCTTGTACGTACTGCTTACTTCTCACCTACTAAAGGCGAAGGTATAAAGAAACGTAATCAAGCTAGAGAATACTTAGATGATTTTATTTATAATGATGATAGTCGTGCAGTTCTATTAGTAGTAGCTGAAGAACTAGAAACTATTAATGTTATGGATAGTAAAGGAGTTAACCCTGGGTTTACTTTATTACAACAGCAAGGGCTTATACCTGACTTACTAAATGTTGGCGTAGAGTTTAACACTGCTAAAGCAGGAGGTAGGGTAGCAACCCCTACAAATATTAAAGAAGAGTTAGCTAACACAAAACCAAATGATAACACATCTATTATGGAATTTGTGGATGCTATGAAAGACCTTGCTGTTACAGGTAAACAAGGTAGAGACTCAGGTAGGTTCTCACTTGATGGAGCTGTCACCGAAGACGGTACACCGGTACGAACCATGGCCAATGGCCGTGTCCGTATGCTTGCACGTCAGTTTATAAACAAACTAGAAGTAAAGCCAAAGCTATTTGTATACCGAGATCAAGCAGACCTCAAAGCTAGAAACCCCCAGTTGCATAAAGCCGCCGCCGCCGCACGTACTGAAGGAGACTTTGACACACAGAACGCAGTAGGCTATGCGTTCGATGGTAGTACAGTTATTATATTCTCAGATAAGATAGCTAGCCAACAGCATCTAAACTTTGTCATGGCTCACGAAGTACTAGGACACTATGGACTACGTAGTATTGTACCTAAGAAACAGTTCAATGCCCTAATGGAGAGCTTGTATGATAACAACGAGTATGTTCAGTCAGCAGTCGACAGTACAATGGAAGCGTATGGGCAAAGCAAAGCTGAAGCTGTCGAAGAATACATAGCAGACTACGCCGCAGTTATAGACACATCTGTCATAGCACGTATATCTAATGCCATTAAGAAATTTCTTAACAAGTTTGGCGCTAAGTTTGGTGACGAAGACATCCGCTACCTTGTAAGTCAGTCGAGAAAATACACACGAACAAACTCTAGTGGCGGTGGTCAGCTAGTTATCATGTCCGAAGTAGCACAACAGTACAAAGACGTGACAACTAATACAGGAGAAGCTAGCACTGGTAGGTTCGCACCTGCCACTAACATGCGTGTTGCTAATATAATAGCGGCTAAAGCCATGGGTCAAGGTAAACCTCTACCTACTAACTGGGAAGAGATATGGAAAGAAACTACCTCTGGCGGTAAAGATATTAAAGATAGGTTCGACAGATTCAGTGCTAAGTACCTTAGCTTATCTAACTACCGCGCACGTAAAAATGCAGGGCTTGCTGACATCCACCAGATGTTTATGGCTCATGGTAACATAGCTAGTGACGTACGTATTCGTGCCAACGATACTATGAGGGCGGCGCTTAACAGAAAGTTCGGCCCCGCAGGAGAGATAACCAACGAGCAAACTAATACAGTAAACAAAATGTTATTTGATGGGCAACGTAAAGCTCTTAATTTATTTAACAATCAGTATGGTAAGGTGTCACTACTACAAATTATAGATGGTAAGCCAGAGACTATAGATAAAGAGTTAGCAAGATTAAAGAAGATGGGTACTAGAACCCTACAAGAATTACGTGATGGGTATACGTATCAAGATATATCTTTAGATAAAAACGGTGTAGAAGTATCTGTGACTGAACCTGTTGATGGTATACCAAATCTTACAGAGCAAAGTATAGAGTACATAGCTTACAAAAAAGTACGTGAAGCTATGGATAACGTAGAGATAGAGTTAGTAAAAGCTAAGTATAACGCATACTTACAAGAAAAAGCTAACGTAATGACTAACCTTAACAACTTGATACGTGATAATGGCAGGCTAACAACTGAAGACAAGACTGCTATCCGTGGTATTATAGATTATATGGGTGAGTTATATGTTACAGACCTAACTACTGATGATAAAGGTATGCTTGTACCATCCGCTACTGCTATGGCAAACGCAGAGAAATATATAGAATCCATAAACAAATATCTTATCGGTGCTACAAAAGATAAAGGTAAGACAGTACAAACTTTCTACGAAGGTACTAACAAAGCTAAAGGTCAAGATGTAGTCGCACAACTAGACAGCCTACGTAGTCGCCTGCTTAACGATGACAGTACTAAGTTCCTATTACAAGAAGAAGTACGTAGGGTTATGCTTTCAGACTATCTAAACCGTGAGTCAGACCTATATGCCAAGCGTTCGATAGCAACTGGCTACACCCCCGTGATGAGAGAAGGTCGATTCCAGATACGTATACAAGCCAAGATTAATGGTAAGGTTGTACAGTTACATGAACGACATCAAGACTTACTTGTATACAAACAAGTAGATAAAGCTAGTGATGCTGAGCGTCTTGCAGGTACGTTCAACGAAGACATGGGTAAAGTTACTAGCTTTAAAGCGCTAGTAAAAGATACAAACACAGGTGACTTTACTACGCAATCAGTCACACTAGAAGCTGTGTCTGAAGCTGTGCTTGACAGTGTATCTGGCCCACCTGAGCTTAACCTAAATGATTTTGTACGTGGTATACAGTTCTTTGATATTAACCTATCGCCTACCAAGATGGAGCGAGTTGTTACAGGCCTTACTAGACAGAACGCAAGCGCACGACAACGTCTTGAGCGTAGCTTTACCCCCGGGGGTGACCTTGATGGTGTACTCTCAGTGTCACAACACATAGATAAACGTGCCGCTACTATAGCTAAGACACAGTTACGCCCTGCAATGACTAACCTAATGAACCTAAACCTACGTGAATCCAGAGAGAAGTGGCGTATGGATGGTAGCGAAACTAAACAAAGATTAGCTAACTTAAAAGCTATGAAGGAAGATATGTCGCTATCACAAGCAGTACGCACTGACGCTTCTTATCAATACGCAGAGCTGGATAGTATGGTAAAGAACACTCAACGCGGTGGTACAAACTATGGTAACGAGTACCACGCGGAAGCGGCTAGAGGTATTGACTTCCTTAATAACAATCGTGACGTATCTATGTCGGACTTTGAAGCCAGTAAGATGGCGGCAGGCGTTCGCTCATTCGCAAGTTTGTTTCAGCTAGGTGGTTCTATTGCTACAGGTACGCTAAACTTTATAGGTGTTTATGTGAACGGACTACCTTATCTATCTAGCCACAACAGTAAGACAGGGTTTGGCGGAGGATTTGGCTTTGCATCTATAGGTTCTATCAACAAAGCTATGGCTGACGTTGGTGTTAGGGGACTAGCAGGAGATCAACTACAAAGATTTGGCGCTAAGAATACAGGGTTAAACTTTGACAGGGCTGAGTTCTATGATGGCGTAGCCAAAAGCAAAACACTACAGGCAGAACATAACCTAACTGAACTAGAAGCTAAGTTCTTAGCACAAGAGATACGTGAAGGTGTGATGATACCTGCACAGAGTAACGCCATGATGGGTCTATCACGGGGCAACATGAGTAAAGCATGGATGCAAAAATTTGTAGACGCTTTCATGTATCCGTTTAACGCAACTGAACGCGGTGCGCGAAGAGGCTTTGGCCTTGCGGCGTATAGACTAGAGTTTGCGCGACTAAAATCAGTAGGTAAATCAGATGCAGAAGCAAACGCAGGAGCTACTAAGTTCTCTGTTGAAGCCATAAACAATACTATGGGTGAGTACTCTGTCCTTAATAGACCAGATGCTTTCCGTAATGGT
>Ga0187219_1000876_pt1 | contig 14705 bp, 12 predicted proteins | sample 13SPOviralmetaG_FD_130162 | JGI IMG/M metagenome (GOLD analysis project Ga0187219, IMG submission 130162) | Marine viral communities from the oligotrophic San Pedro Time Series (SPOT) site, San Pedro Channel, CA, USA - 13 SPOT_SRF_2010-07-21... | ecosystem: Environmental > Aquatic > Marine >... | reverse complement strand
TATTGTGAATCTTCTGTTGGATTTTGATTTGACAGATACTCGTCTGTACATAAACCTACTTCGTTTAAGTAAGCTACTAAAAATGTGACCTGCTCTCCAGGTTGCATTGACGGGTGTATTGCAAAAGGATGTGTCATAACGCCCACTCTAGGTCCGCCTAGCGAAGCCGCAGTTGGCACAAAACTGTCTGCTGTAGTTCTTACTTTTATGTGTTCTTCTGGATTAGGTCTTATAACAGTAGCGTGAGATTCTAAAAACTGACCTTTATTATTATAGTATGGAGAACCAAAAGCTCCAGCGGCGTTTTTATTATTGTCAACTAAAAGCCTTGTGTGAAAGTTACCTTTAGTAGTTAGCCAGGCTGGAAATATAGGATTATATGTATTAATGCTGTCTACGTGATAAGACAACGATCCTAGTTTACATTTTTTTATATTAAACTTTTTAGGCTCGTTCTTATTATCTGTAAAAAACAACATACCATCAAAAGCGTTAATACCTGTTATTATGTCGGTAGAGCTATCAAAGCGCAATATTCTTTTTGAAACAAACTGCCACTCTACAGCGTTCAGTGGAGCTACCGCTCCAAAAGCATTAAATTTATCTTTTATATAAACTCTATCAGTAGCCCTATCAACATAGTCTACGTAAAACGCATCTTGTGATCCTTGGTTTATAGCCTCATCATCTAAAGGGTGCCCTGCTCCATCAGTGGCTAAAACCCTCATGTTTTCCCTAATATCTAAATCATCTAATTCGCCATCGGCTAATTGTATGTAAGTTTGGTTAGTTTCTTCTAAAGTTGAAGGTGCAGTAAACGGAACTGATATTTTCCAAACATCATTAAACACACGGTAAACATCACCACCTGTAGTTTGATTAGGTATAAACTCAAATATAGAGTCAGCTTGAACAGCGTTGGTCTTTGTAGAGTTCATAACTAAATGATAACCCTTGCTAGTAGACTTATCTATACATGTACCTATAACACGGGCAAACTGACCGTATATTTCACCGTTACCGTCTTCATCGTTGGAAATTAACCTTGTACCCTCGACTGGTTCTAGCGACCCTTGATTTCCCTCGGTAGAAGATCCTGTTCTAATATTTAAAGCTTCTCTGTAGTTTCCTGCAGGTAGTAATCTTTCATCAACATCAAGATTCATACCACCTTTAGTGAAACCTCTTTTAAAGTCTGCCATATTTAATTCTTAATGTGTTTGTTTTTGTTTCTTAGCAGTTGAGCCCACTCTTCCATTTTATAGTTTGTTAACCTAAGCTTAGCGTTTCTTTTAGATGCTCTAGCTTCTTTTTTTAGCATCAACTTAACGCCTTGGGGCACATAAGATCTAGCCGAGGCTAACTCGTATTGTATGTGTTTGTACAGCGCTTCTTCAGAAAACTTATGAACCCTAGCGTCATAACCACTAGCCATACCATCACTTATGTACTCTATGGTTACATATTGTCCAGCTAAACCAGAGCTAAAGTGTATTCTATTTTTTCTATCGTTAATATAAAAAGTTCCATTAGCTTGAACTCTTTCTGGCTCTAGGCCGTAACGTCTACCGTAAACATCCATTAGGTCGTTATCTACCGTTGGATCATAAGTTACATTAGAGTTACTACCTGAATTTCCTTTAAATTTTTTCCACATCTCAGACTCGTATACTACAAACTCAACAGTATCTTGTATTGCGTCTGGACCTTCTCCACCAATGTAATTATTTAAAGTTACAATTGGCTTCGCGGCGTTTAAGTTTGAAGTGTCTTTGTTTATGTTAACTATTCCAGCTTGCCCACTAAAGCTGTTATTGTAAAGTGGGTTTATATTATCTCTATTTAATAATAAGTCTAAACCTAAAGTTAAGTCAGATACAGCTCCTGTTGTAAAGTCTTTCAATCTGTATACAGGTGTCGTTTTAGTTGTTATACCAGGTATTGATACCAGCGTGCAAGCAGCAACAGTAGTGCTATTTTGAGAAAATCTAAACGCATCTCTAACACCATCAGGACCAGCATCAGGAGTACCTCTAGTTCCAAAATCAAAGTCAGGTTGTCCATTAGCTTCTTGTTTTATCGAAAAAGGATCTCCAGATTTCCTCTCTGGATATATAACTCTTTCTAAGCCATTGTCATTGTAAGAAAAAATCTTAACGTAATTAACGTAGTCTTTAGGTAATTGCCAAACTAAGTTGTTTGGAACTGAAAACTCAATAGCGTTTTGACTAGGTAATACGTCGTATGAAAGTTCTTGTATTCCTCTTTGAGCAAAAAAAGCAACTTCGGTTCTATTTGCTTTTCTTATAACTTTATCTTCTCCTACGTAAGAAATCATAAAGCCATTGATTACATCATCAACAGAAACTGTAGAATAGCTAATAGACGTTGATTGTCCTTGATCTATTGAGCTCAAAGCCCAGGCGTAATAATCGTGTGAAAAATTGTTTGGCATATTATTTCATTATTTGATTTTGCTCTGTACTAGTTGCTTTTCCATATTGAGCTAAAGCTGGTTGATTTAATTTTAACCCAGAAAGTAATAGTATTTTAGCTACTAAGTTATTGTATTCGGAACTGTGTATTTCAAAGTCAACAGATTTAGTATTATCGTAAAGAGGGTGCTCAGCTAAAACATCAGCTGCTCCTAAGGTTATTTTATTATACCCCCACAGCACTGGTCTTGGTCTTCTTATGTACGTTATTATTAACCTATTAGGTTGAACAACCATAGAGGTGCCGTCAGGTTGAAGGTTTGAGTCAAAGTTTGTTAGTGCAGAATATTGACCTCCAAGAAGTTCGTAACCTTGGTTTTGTGTTACGGTAAAATTGTTAGGGAAGTTACTCTGCCCAAACACTCTTATAAAGTTGTTTTTAGTTCCTTCAAAAGTATAAACAGGTCTTCTAACTGTAGGCCTATTTATTTTACAGCCCATTAAGGTAACTAGCTCTTTCTTGCTAACGTATTCAGCTTCAAACATGCTAAATGTATTATCAAAAAACTTACCTCTATCAACTTGGCCAACTACTTCTGTACCTACCAGTACGGTTTGAACTTTATAAAAGTCTGTTGGTGTTGTCATGGCTCCAAACTGTGGTAGTTCAAGATCAGATCCTTTAACTTCTCTTTCAAAGTACTCTATTTTTTCTTGAGAAATATCCTGCGGATCAGAGTGTTCTGAATCATTTGGTGGAGATTGTCCGTGTATATTTGATTTAGCAAAATAAGAGGTGAATATTTCGTCTTGAGCGTGGTTAGCAAAAACGTTAAATTCTTTTGGAGTAATATACCCTCTTTGCTCTTTGTTAGCAATGTCTAATACTGCTTGATATACTTTGTTTACGTTTATAGGCATTGTAAATTATTTATAGTTAAGTAACCACCCTTTTAGAGAGTGGTTACTCTCCTATAAGTAATTACGCGTTTAATCGCTTTTCAATGTTAGAATACACTTCCATTCCTTCATCTGTCTTAAACCAAGAGGCTAAGGCAGAGTATGGATGCTCATCAAATGGTACTGTCATTAGTTTTCTATCACTAGCCGCCCAAACAAAATGTCTTTGATCTTGTGATAGTTTAATAATTTTAAGCTCAGTTGCTTTTATTCCAAAGTTTCTTAGCTGAACATTTTCGTCGCTTACTAGCTCTAAGAACAATTTTGGTTTTCTACGTGCAAATAGTAGCAAATCTCTTTTTAGTTCTTTAGAACTCATTTCTGATACTTTAGATCCAACTTCTACCCTCATGATCGCCTCCATCATGTCTAAGTCTATAGATCTAGCCAAGTCTAAAGCTTCAATTTCCATCTCTAAGACTTCTATTTGGTTTTCAGCTATAGCAACTGGTTTGTACTCAAAATACACTTGATCTTTATGTGGGTGGTAAAGCGATAGTAGTTTTTGTAAAATAACGTCTTCTTTACTAGTAAACAAAGCCCCATTTCTAAAAACAATGTGAGAAAGTCTTTGATCGCCTTTCATCTCGTCAACAAAGCAAGTTTGTTGATTTTTACAATACTTAAGCTCTCTTTGGTAACCTTTCTCCTCGTCAAACCAATAAACGTTCGTAGACTTTATGCTTCTTGACAAAGGTTTTGCTTTAGACTTAAGGTAATATACTCTACTTTTGTACTCCCATTTATTTTCAGGAGTGTTGTTTTCTTTTTTTGCTTCTAACTTAACTTCCACCTTAGGAGATTCAGTTACAGGTGTTTCAATCACCATTTCAGCTTGAGGCGCTACCTCAACTGTTTTAGCTGTTTGCTTTTTAGCCATAATATAATATAATAAAAAATTAATAAAAAACTACCCCACCCGAAGGCAGGGTAGCTTGAAAAAAGTATTTCTACTTCATTAACATAAAGTTGTTTGCACCTTGAGTGATCAAACATCTTTCTGATAAGAAGTGAATTTCCATCGCATCTAAAGCAGATGTAGCAGCTCCAACTGAACCAGTAGTCCAAGTTTTCATTCTACGGTCATCTGTCTGAGAAGCTCTGTAACGAACGTGTAAGAAAGGACGCTTAAGATTCTTTCCTAAAGACTGATCGTATACAGTTGAAGTACCTGCAGGAATAATAACCCCACGGATAGCGTTAGCACCAGCAGCAGCATTAATTCCACCACGTGTAGCTAAATCGTTCAAGTATCTAAAGTCAGACTTGTAGAAGTCGTAAGAACCTCTTCTGAATCCAGAAAAACCTAAATTTAACGCCATATCCTCATCGTTTTCGAATACTCCGTAAGAAGTACCACCAGCACCATAAGAATTCATAGAAGCTAACATATCGTCCATTGCCAAGCTAGCCTGACGGTTAACAAATAACATGTTTTCTTCAATAGCACCTTGCTTGTCAAATTCTGCTAAGATAGCGTCGAATTCAGCTAAATCAATAGCAGCGTTAACACCTGTAATACCAGAAGTAACGTTACCACGAGTTTCAATAGCATCGAACAAACCTTGCGTACCAGTAGCAGAACCATCATTCAGGTTAAGGTGAGCGTCAGTTAAATCGGCTACACCTTCAGAGCCGTAAGCTTCTGTACCAGCAGCGTAAGTACCAACAAAACCACCGACTTTAGCCTCAAGCATACTCATTTCTAAGTAATCAGTGAAACGTGCTCTTGTATCAGCTTCAGCCTTTAAGTACCATAAGTACCCAGACTGACCTGACTCAGAAGCAACCTCTACCCAACCAATTCTAGAAGCATCAGATCCTGATACTACGTAGTTATCTTTTAAGATAATTGGCTTGTTAGAAAAAGACTTAAACTGAGGCTCGTTAGATCCTCTTGTAGTAAGACCATCGTAGTTGTCACCTTTAGCAAACTCAGAACCATAAACTAATATAGTAACTGAATCAGCAGTTGAACCAGCAGCGTCGTCAAAAAATCCAGCAGCATTTAAGTTACCAAATCCATAAGGAGCTACGTTTATTGTAGCAGCAGGCGTAGTTCTATCAACAGAAACTACAATAGCCTTACATACAGCTCCAGAAGTTTTGTTAGCTAAAAGAACGGTATCGTTTGTTCTAATAGCGTGATTAGTACCAACGTCGTTACCGTCAATATCGTTTTCTATTTCAATGATACCACCAGTAGCAGCGTCATCGTCAGTTACTTTACCTGTATAAGATAAGTGTAAACGACCTTGTTCAGACCAAACAACTTGATCAGCAGTCATTGCTTCTTCAGCTCCAACTTGTCCTAAAAATCCTGAGATTGTTCTTGGGCCATAAATTTCCGCTTCCTTTTCCATAAGATCTGGAACGTATTGTTGCGCCCATCCTTGACCTGCCGTTGAGGCTAGATCTAAATAGTTCGTCGATAAAGCCTGCTGACCTGTAGCTGGCTGTACGTTCAAACCATTTCCATTTGTAATTGCCATAATTAAATGTTTTTAAAGTTAAATTATTTTTTGTTTTTAATTTTAAACTTAAAATCAGAAGAATTATCACCTAAGACTCTTACTTTAATGCCGTCAGTACCAAACTCTTTTTGAGTTGTTCTTGGCGCCATGTCAATATTTTTACTTTTCTTTACAGTATCTTTAATAGCGTCTGCTTTGCCTTGCTCATAAAAGTGCTTAGCTATAGCGTCAGCGTTCATTGCTGTAAAAATAGATTTATGATATTCATTAGCTTTCTCTAACGATTTATCTTCTGCTAGAAACTTTCCTAGAAAATTGTTAATATCGCTTTGTTGAGTTTTAACTTTTTCAACATCATTAATCTTGAACTTGTACTTTTTGTCGCCAACGTTAAAATCGAAACCTTCGAATTGTTGGTTGAAAACTTCACCAGTTTTCTTGTCAAACTTTGCCTTGTTCTTTTGAATCTTAGCTTTACTTACCTCCGACTCCTTGTTATATCGGTTAAAGAAGTCTAAAGCTTTTTGAGCCTCAGGTGTTAGCCTTGACCCAGATTTAACTTCTTCGTAATATTTAGACTTTTGCCCGTCTAAGTAGGCTTTAGCGTTGGCAACTTGCTCTTTTAACGCTAGCTTTTTTCTTTTAACATCAACCTCGTCATCTATATCTTCGTCGTAGTTAAACGAGTCTTCAATTAAAAAGTTTATTTCTTCGTTATTAAGATGAGGTTTAGTCATCTTATAATATTCGCTTAGAGCTGTTAAGCTATCTAAGCTATTGTAATCCTTATTTAGTTGTACGTAGTCTTCAAGACTACCACCAGTCTCGTCCATAAAGCTAACTAGCTTCTGCACGTTTTCTGGCAATGGTTGGCCAGTAGTTTTAGCTACCTCTACGGCTTCTTCTACTTCATCGACCAATTCTTTTAAAGCCTCGCTTGGCTCTTCAACGTTTTCCTCAACAACTTCCTGCAAAGGTTGTGTTGGCTCTTCCACTTGCTCTGGTTGATCTACTACGGCTTCAACAGGCTCTTCGTTTAGCTGTTGGTTAGCCATATCCATATTGACCACTATAGTGCCATCCTCTTTGTACGACACGGGAGATTCTTTTTCAACAGTTTCTTCAGAGATAACCTCTTCCGACGGCTTGCCCTCTTCTTGAGTTTGTTCTAGCTGAGCCTCTTCAACATTTTCTTCTTCTTGCATAATATAAAATATAAGTTAATAATTATTTAGGATCAAAAGCCTCTAAGCCAAATCCACCTCCAAGTATATCATTACCTGATGACTCGAATTTTTTAGGTGCTCCACCTGTTTTTCTTTGCTCTATAAGCTCACTTTGTTGTGATGCTTGAATTTTAGTTCGTTCGTCTTTACGGTCTTCCTTTTGTTTTTCTTTATTAGAAATAGTAGCTTGTTGCATTTTTTGTATTTGCATATTGTAGTAAAACTCCATGCCCATTAACTCTTTTTTAGCAGCAACTTCCGCTGCCATTTTTTGAGCTTCAAATTGCGATTTCGCTTGCTCGATCTGTATTTTGCTTTGAGCCATAGCAGCTTGTTTTGTTTGCTCTACCTGAGCAGCTAGCTGTTGTGATTGCGCGTTAGCTTGTTGTTGTTGTTGCATGGCAGCTTTTTGCGCTGCGGCCGCCGCTTGTTGTTTTTTCTTTCGTCTTATTTTTAAAACTTGATTAGCTAGCTTTAAGTTTCTTATTTCTCTAACATCTATAGCGTCTTCAAGATCTATGCTTCCTTGTTGTAAAGATTGTTGAATGTTGTTCTCAATCATTGCTTTTTCTTCTTCGTCAGGAGATAGTTCTAAGAATATGCCAAAATCGTATAAGTGCATTTGAGAAATCTCTTCTAAGGTGCCGACGTTGTGAGAGCCTATAGCTTCTAAGAAAGCCTCCTTAGTAGGTGAAAACTCAATGACATCAGATATTCTCAAAGAAAGAGACTCTAAAACATCTGAAACTATGAACATACCAGCTTGTAGAATATGTCTTGTTGCAGTGTTAGAACTTTGAGCAGCCATTTTCTGAAGACCAACTAATGAGTTCTTGTCAGGCGTGCTACCGTCTCTAGCTTCGTTTAACCCGGTTACATCTCTAATCATTTGTAAGTAGTAGTTGTAATTGCCGATCAAGCTTTGCATTTTAGCACCACCACTACCACTTGATATTTCTTGTATTGGAACTTTACCAGGATTCATGTCACCATCAGCCGTCATTGATCTACCAATAACAGAACCGGTTTGGAAAAACATATTTAAAGCTTCTTGTGGATTATAGTTTGTTCCATTTCCTAAATCTATTTCAGCTAGACCATCTGCATCTAAATAAACTCCATCAGGTATTAATCTAGACATAACCTGCTGAAGCTTTAAGTGTGTAAGCTGTATCATATCAGCAAAGCCAGTTATACGACTGACTATAGACTCAACTCTACCTTCGTACATTCTAGGAGCTACTATAGAGTAGTTCATTTTTACCTTGGTAAAGTTACTTTTTGGGCGTATCATATTCTTGCACATTTCCCATTTAACTAGCTTATTACATCCTAAAATATAAGCGCCGTCGTAAAGAACTTCTATCTGCTTGGATATTCTACTAAAGTTTTCGCTTTCAGGAGGATTAAAAGAGTCGTCTTTTTCTATAGCCCTTTCTAATCCAGCTCCAGTTTCTTTTATTTTGTATACATTGTTCATGTACGTTTTATAGTTGAAGTACAATACTTGAACTATATTAGGATCGTGATCTCCATATTTTTGATTGTAACCCTTGTTACTAGGGCTATTTTTTTCTACTATTTCCTTAAGTTCTTCACCAGTAAGATGTGGAAATTGTTTTGCCAACTCATTTACAGGAACCTGCTTAATTTCACCAACATAATATATATCATCAAAATAAGGTGAGTCAGTGTGCGAGTATACTAAATTAGCAGGGTCTACATAATCGACGACAACACCTTCTGAAGTATTAAAAGAAGTCTTACACGCTCCAATACCTAAGACCGCTAGGTCATAGTAAAATCTTTTTCTTATTAAGTCAAACTTATTCCCTTCCAACAACACGTTTAAAGCTTGCTCCTGAGCAATCTCAGCCTCTTGCTTGTAAGTTAGTTGCATGTGCAATGATAACTCCTCTACATCTTGTGGAAGTTTTTGTGGATCGTTTTCGTAAGTGTTTACGTTTAGTTCTTGTAAAGCGAAGTTTTTCATATCCTTCAACTCCATGTCTTTCATTATCGACTCCATGTATTGAGTTCTTCTACCAGCTCCGTATGGATCTTGAGAAAATGCTTTTATAGAATAATCTTTGTCAGCCATTCCATTGACTACAATATCAACAAACTTAGGAATAATAGGTATAGGCTTCCAATCTAAGTTTAAGTAGCTCAAGTCGCCGTTGATAGAAAGTTCGTCTTTATACTTTTGTATAGACTGCTCTCCTCTAGCATAAAGCCTTAAGTTCCTATAGCTGTTTGAGTTGTTTTCGTATCGTCTTGACTTATGACCTTTACTGTTAACGCTGTCAAACCATTCTGATTCAATTGCCTTAGCTATCTTTAAACCGTAGTCAAAGCTAACTTTTTCTAAATCGCTAACTGCTTGACTAGGGAAATAATTGTTTAGTGATTTCATATTTATTCAATTATTTTAGAGTAGTAACCTTTGTTACTGTATCTTGAAATGGTTAAATTTACTTTAGACTTTTGCTTTTCAGCTCTAGGATAGTATAAATGCCTATTGCAAGCCATTATAGCTAAACCAGAGCTTATAGCAGCATCAAATTTAGTTCTTTTATTTATGTCAAACTTAGCCCAATCGTTTAGCGTATCGTTAAAATAAATGTTACCATACTCTCCGTTGGGCTTTGCTCCAACAAAATCATTGATATACATCTCGATAGCAGCGGCGTGAGCTTGCTTTATATCTTCACTAGAGTTTGGTATACCACCTATTTCTTTTTCAGTAGTAGATAACTTATTCCAAACTTTATCTGGCCTATTCATACTAAAACCCCTGTATCCTCTTCTTTTAAAATAGTACAAAAGCCTTGGTTTATTGTTCTCCGCAAGCAATGGCATACCATAAAATATGCAAGCCATTAAAACGTCTTCAAAAAATATTTCAGCGGTTTGGGGTCTAGCAATGTATTCTAAAAAGAAATGGTTTGGTGGAGCATCTTCCATGGAAAACTTAGTTAGTCCATGAAGAGATCCGTTGGATCCTCTACCGTCAACAGTACCACTAATATCATAGCTATCGCAGCCAAGAGCGCCCACGTGCTCGTTTCCAGGATATTTAACTCCATTTTTTATTACCACTCTATTTTGCATAGGCCCATTTGGAACCCAGCTAACTTTAAATCTACCATTTGGATCTGGATTAAATACAACTCTAGTATCTTTAACTCCTCCAGACCAAGCGAAAGAACCTACCGTGACAGCGGAAGAATCCATAACGCCTTCGTTGTAATCTATCTGTTCATATATCTTAGTAAGATTAAACAGACTATTTTTTGTTTCGTCTCTGAACGCGTGTTCAGTCGTTCTAGGAAACTGACGGTAAAATTCATTTAAACCATCTTGATCTTCTTTTAAACCATCAACTTCGTTCTGCCAATGATCAATAACACCCACATCTATCAGTTCTCCGTCTGGTCCACAAACATCTGACTCTGGAGTACTAAACACTGGCTGTCCAAACTCGTCAATAAAACCTTCAAAGTTCCACTCCATTGGGATAAACAGAGAATATAAACCAGACTTTGTTTGACCATTTTTATTTCTTTTAGTTACATCACTATTATTGTAAAGCTTTTTGAAGTTCTCACCACCCTTGTCTAAAGAGTTTGATGTCGACCCCATCATGCATTTACCTATTATTTTACTACCCAACCTTAAACAAGTTTTTGTTACTCGCCAGTTGTTTAGTATATTATCAGGTCTTTCCCACTTGCCACTTTCATCGTGAACCAGTAAAGCGAGCTTTTCACCATCATAACTATTATCACCTGTATTTTTCCAGTCGATCGTAGTGTCAAGACCTTTTATCTCTTCTAGCTTCTCGTTAGTGTCTATCTTTTTACGAGTAAACTTACTCGCTGGCACACGGTACGCTAGCTCAGACTTTGGTCTGTCCATACCATCTTGAATAGGTTTGAAAAAGAAAGGATAGTTTATTGATATAGGCACAACCTTATCGGTAAACATCTTCTTTGCATCGGCTCCACTCTTTGATAGTATTCCGTATCTACTATCACTTGATATTGTAGCGAGGTTAACCGTTTCTGCAGAACTCATAAATGAAAAACCAGAACGTCTGTTTTTTAAGTAGCACATACCATAGCATCTTGAATCTACTTTGCAAGCTTCCCAGAATATAAAGAATAATCTATTTGCCTCACGGAAGTCTGGTGCACCAACGTCAATTTTACTCCACTGTAAATACATGTAATGCGTTCCTGTTATATAAGTTGGCTTGCCATTATTGTTAAACCAAAATCCTTCTTCACGCCTATTAAACTCTTCATCTATATATTCGTGCCACTGTTCTTTTTGTTCTTCTGGATATGCTTTCCAGTCAAATATAGTTTTTATTTTCTTAAGCACACTAGGCTTTTCTAGTTGCTCCCACTTTTTACTTTTATTTGAATGTATATCTTTTGGCGCTTTAGGTAAGGCTATGTGTAATCCTTGTATGTTGTATATCTCACCTATTTGGCCAGTGCTACTAAGAACTACAACGTCATGCTCTTTGTTGTAGCCACGCTTCCACTTCTTACCTTTATTAAGTCTACTTATAGTAGTTTTCTTAACTGGTTCTATTATTTCGTATAAACTTTGTTCGTACATTATTTAGATCTACCTTCGGCAAAGCCCTTAAAAACTTTCTCTTTCTTTTCTTCAACAATCTTACCTTCAAGCAAAGCCTGCTCTTCTTGTATACGATTAAGTATCTCAAAGGCATCGAAGATAGCGAGCTTTTTTGTAGCAGCAGCGTTCTTAAGTCTATCGGCAGTAATATCATCACCACCATCAACAATAGCTTCTTTTGCAACTTTGATAAGCTCTTCAACCGCTCTATGCCCAGCTTGGATTATAGACCTCTTCGTTTCCTTTATGTTCATATTTAGTTGTAATAAATTTATTGTAAACTCGATACATCCTTTGATTATCTATGACAAATTCGTAGTGTGAAAAAGGAGTGTAGCCTAATATTTCGTTTTTATCAAAGGAACCATCAGAATAGACAACTTTACCTACGTTAGGGTTTTCAACTTCTAAGCTAAACTTGTCGTTGTTCTGAAGTGGTTGCAAGAAAGTAAATCCGCTCATTGAGCTCCACTTTCCTTTTTGTTTTACCAAAAATATTTGATCTTGAGAAACTATGTATAGGTTTTTAGAGAAGTAAGCTTTACTATTTTTCTCTTGCCCTTTAACGTCATACCACCTTCTAAAAACGTTGTGATGGACTATAATCTCATCACCAGGTTTTATTTTAGTATTATTTACTTTTGGGCAAGAAACAACTCTAGCAAGCCTGTTTACGTATTCGTGGTTAGAGTTTTCTGAATTAACTATTAAGCTCTTACCCTCTACATTTACTTCGTTGCTGTATCTATTTCCAATAGGTTCTATTAAGAATTGATATATACTCTGCATTAATACTCTAGGTTGTATTCTATGGATATAGCCATATTCTTGTTAAAGTCTTTCCAAGGTAAAACATCTTTACCTTTCTTAATAAATATAGAATATTTATCTTCCTCTTCAATAATATCGCAGATAGTATGCCCTCCATAAACCTCTTGGCCTACAGCGTAGTGCATAGCGTCTATCTTATAATCTTTACCTATTGTTATCTTCCTTATTAAGCTTGTTGTTGTCATCTTCTTTATTATATTTAATTTCACCAGTGTTTAAGTCAATATCACTGCAATTGTATTTTTCTGTAAGCTCTCGGTAGTGGTCGTCAACTCTAGCTCCAATATTCATAATCTCATGGCACAGAGCGTGCTTTCTGGATTCTATAATACCTAAATCCCTTTGTGCTAAGTTGACAGCCTTTAAGTATTCTTTAGCTAATGTTAATTCTGCATCTGTAACTTTTTCAGCTTTAGTGGCTAAGTCTATTACTTTTTCTGATTTTGGTGTTTTTCTTTTTGCCATTTTATTTAATTTAATTAGTTATTAATAACCGCCAGATCTTCTTCTAGCTTCTTCTTCTCTTTCTTCTATTCTTTTTCTATAACCTTCTGCTTCTCTTTCTGAAAGTTTAGCAGCTTCTTTTGTTATTCTTTCTAAAGCCTCTTTTTTAGCGGCTTCAAGGTTAGTTTTTTCTAACTCCTCTCGACGCTGCAGCTCTTTGTCACTAACTAAACCGTTGGATTCTCCAGAAGATGTAACAGGAGTTAATATAGACTGCGTGTTAGCCACGTAATCTCCTACCGCTTCAACCTCTACTATATAGCTGCTTTCTGCGTTTGGTTCTTGAGACTCTTGGTAGCTTTGAGTAATATAGTTAACAGATTTTTGAAGATTTCCTTCCTGTGTTTTATCAAACTGTTCTTTTATTTGAGATTCTGTTAGCTCTATACTTTTTATCTTCTGCTCGTAAGATCTAATTATATCTTTAGAACCTTCGCTCTCTTTTATTAGTTTATCTATGTTTTCTTTAGATAACTTTATTTTCTCTAAAGCTTCTTTTAGTTCTCTTAGTTTCTTATCAACTAAGTCGTTAGCTTTATCGTAAGTTTCTGTTGTAACCTCTATTTCTGCTATTTGCTCATCTACTGATTGAGTGGTTGTAGATGCGGTTACAGGCGTATACCTGCTTGGCATGGTAATAGGATCTTTTGAAGAGTTTATATTTCTACCATCATCTAGTTTTAAAGCTCTTTTTGATGACTTGTGATTCCAACCTGCCATATAACCCTTGCCACCATTATACTCGTGCGTATGATAGCCTTTTATACCTTTTTTAAAACCCCACGACAAAGCTTCTTGTCTAGTAGAGTATAAAGGTATTTTGCTTATGTAGGTTAGTATAGGCATATATTAAAGAGGACTTAAGTTCCACTTTTCTTTTATAGAGTCAATCACTGCAAAACACTGGGCTTCACTTAATTCTTCATCCCACATCGCGAACTCGCCCACTACGCCCTTCATGTCTGTTGCGGCTGCTCCGCCTATATGTTTTATAGGCCAATCTGGCATGTTTTTCACATCACTATTCGAATTGTTTGAAAATTCTAAAACTTTGTTTTGAGTGTAGCAAAATATGTGTCCGTCTGTGTTTCTTCTTAGCATCAGCACTGCAGCTTGGTCGACAGGTATTGTATTTGTTAAAGGGAAAGCTTTTGTTTGATTGTGAGTTGCCCCCATTCTAACCTGAACAGTGGTAGCTGGATCACCACCAGTTACTTTAACAAAAAACTCAGTGACAGAGTCACTTTCAGAGACAACAACGTCATTGCCGCTGTCTGTCTTTGTGAACACCAGCATTAAGGTCGCGGCTTTATTTGTAGAAGTCTGTTTAACCGCCATTTTAACAACATCGTCAGTACCATCAAATCTAATACACTGCCTGTGCATACTAGTCAAATCTGTAGCAGGAGTCCCAGCGTTAGAGTTTATAGGCACTGCACTTGATCCTTTGCTAAGTAAAGCAGAGGTAGAGTTAGAACCAGGAAACTCTGAACCATCAGCAGGAAAAATATTATTCCTTAGTATCTCATCAAAAGCATACCATATCAATGGCTGAACGCCTGAAGCTTGTTCAATATTACCTTTACCCGTGCCACTTTCGTAGCTTGCACTAGAAAGACCTA
>Ga0187219_1000875_pt1 | contig 14717 bp, 5 predicted proteins | sample 13SPOviralmetaG_FD_130162 | JGI IMG/M metagenome (GOLD analysis project Ga0187219, IMG submission 130162) | Marine viral communities from the oligotrophic San Pedro Time Series (SPOT) site, San Pedro Channel, CA, USA - 13 SPOT_SRF_2010-07-21... | ecosystem: Environmental > Aquatic > Marine >... | reverse complement strand
TTGGTTAGGTAGTTCAGACCCAGACAATCTATATTATGGAGGTAATGCACTATCAGCTTCTAATTATGATGAAGAAAATGCTAATTATTTAAAAAACACAATACCCGAGTATTTAACTACTGACCCAAATAATGCTAAATATGAGTTATTTGTTGATATGGTAGCTCAACAATATGATAATACTTGGCTATATACAAAAAATATTACTACTAGATTTGATGCCGATAATAGGTTAGATTATGGTATTTCTAAGGATTTAGTAGCCGATGCAATTAAAGATTTTGGTATAAAATTATATAGTAATAACTTTAATACTGACGACTTATATACAGCATTTTTAGGTATTACTCCTTCTGGAAGTACATTCCCTTTCCCATATATGACGGGGTCAATTGGTGGTAAAGTTGACACGCCTTCTGGGTATGAATATGTAGATACTGAAATATCAGCTTCGGATGACATAGTCCCATTAGACAACGTAAACAAGCGTTTATATAAACGAATTTACCACAACTTACCTAATTTACTTAAGCGTAAAGGAACAATAGGGGGGTTAAGAGCATTAATAACTTCATATGGTATTCCAGATACTATTTTAAGAATAAATGAATTTGGAAGTAAAGATAGAGACACTCATAAAGATTGGGATTATAAACAAAACCAATTTAATTATGCTTTAAAATTAGAAGGTATATCTAACCCAACATTTATAACTTCATCTTGGGTAGGGAATTCAGATTGGCCTAATGTAGATACAACCCCACAAACAGTACAATTTAGATTCCAAACAACAGGAATTCCAACATCATCTTTTTACCAAAATTTATTTGTATTAGATAATAATAAAGCATTTATTACACTAGAATATAATGGTGATGGTACTCAAACCGGAAGTTGGGATGGTGCCGTACCTTCTCAAAGTAATGCTTTTGGTACATTAGCATTTTATCCTGAAGGTCAAGTAGGATACACAGCAGGAAGATCTGCAAGTGTTAATTTACCTTTCTTTGATCAGGGGTGGTGGTCAGTTCAAGCAACTTATGACTATGATGATACTATGACAGCTTCACTTTGTGTAGCAAATAGAATAGGTGAAGAAATAGGATTTAGTGGTTCTGATTATATAGCTGTGGCACAAGGACAATATTGGAAAGCTGCTACACAAGCATTTATTCCAAGTGGAAGTAACTTAATATTAAGTGGGCTAAATCATGCTCCATTATCAGGTGCTTTACAAGAAGTAAGATATTGGGATACACCATTAAGTGAAAGTTTCTTCTTTGATTATGTAGTTAACCCTTACTCTACACAAGGTACAGGTGTTAATACTACTCCAGATGAATTAATGTTTAGAGCAGATTTAGGTACAGAATTAAATACAGGTAGTAGAACATCTATTCACCCTAAAATAACAGGATCTTGGGTTATAACTGAATCATTTGCTAATACTAGTGATTTTTATTTAACTGGATCATTTATACAAAATACAGAAAGTATCTATTTAAACCAGACACCAGGAGGTATTAAAAATAGAATTACAGATAAAGTTCATATTGTAAATACTACAATACCATCAGGTTCAACTTTATCACCATATAGATCAATACAACAAACAGCATACCCTAGTGGTAGTGCTCCTAATATTAATTATTTAGAAGTAGCATTTTCACCACAAGACCAAATTAACGACGATATTATAGCACAAATAGGTGATTTTAATTTAGGTGATTATATAGGAGACCCAAGACAAATATCAGAGTCTTCTTATTCTTACCCAGAATTAGATGCTTTAAGAGATGCTTATTTTACAAAATATATAAATAGTTATAATGTAAACGATTTTGTTAGGTTAATAAAATTCTTTGACAATTCATTATTTAAAATGATTGAAGATTTTACACCTGCAAGAACAAGTTTATCATCAGGTGTAGTAATTAAACAAAATTTACTAGAAAGAAATAAACAAGCACCACCTTCAATGTCATTTTCTGTACCAGAATATTTTGGTACTGTAAAATCGGCACCAAGAGATTATGAATTCTATTATACAGAAGTACCCACTTATTTAGATACAGCTCAATATACACAATCTGGAGCATTAATTAGTGATGATTTATTATCATTTAATAGTGTAGATTTTGTAGGTATTACTCCAGGGGGTTCTTATGTTACAGGTTCAGAATTACCAATAACAGGATCAGTAAATGGTGTTTCAGGTTCGGGTGCTACATTCCAACTTCATGTTGATAATGGCAATATAAAGACAGTTACAGTAATTAATACTGGTAGTGATTATTATAGGACAGAAGAAATAACAATTGATCAAGCAACATTAGCTTCAACTGGTATTACAGCAACAAATGATATAGTAATAACTTTAGATGCCCATAATTTATTAATACCTAAAACAGCACCAAATTTCCCTCAATATGCAAATGTTCAAGGTAGTGGTTCTTCAATAGAAGTATTTAATGGTGGTACAGGTGGTGTATTTGAACCATATAATAGTTTACTTACAGCCCCTATAAGTGCATCAGATGAAAAAATATGCTTTGATAATTATTTCTTTACATCATCAAATTCTGAATTAGACATACCTCCAACAGTAGGTTCTTTAGGGTTTACATCAGCAGTAGGTACAGCTACAAATACAATGAGTATTAACATCTCGCAATCAGATGGACAAGCAATACCTCAACTATATTTACAACAATTATATTCTGCATCAATGTACTTTAGCCAATCATGCTATGTTCAACTTGATGGGGGAGTAGATGGTATGATTACACATGAAATAAATTTCATGGAAAGTATAGAAGGTGGGGGATATGGAGATGCCGATTATAGTGATGGGTCAGAAATTTCACCAACATTGTATGGTCAGGAAGCAGTAGTTAAATCATCTGGTGATATTATATTTTATTTAACAGTAACAGAAAACAACCCTGCAGTATCATATATTGATGATGAAGATTTAGAAGTATGTTTCATTATAGGAGGTTTACCTACTACAGGTATAACTAATAGTGAAATATCAGGTTCAATATCTTGGCAATTATATCCAGGATTTTCTCAAGGATTCGAAGAATATTCAGAAACAACCTTAGGTATAGGTAGCCCAAATACATCATCTGAAACATTAGGATCGGGTCAAGGGTTATTTACAATACCAAGAGTAGATCAACGTGAATTTTATAATGGTGAATTTCAAGCAGGTACAGGATCTTTACCAGTAGGAATAAAAGATATTTGTTCAACATTCTTTGGGCAAGATTCAATTATAGATTATGCATTCTTTATCCAATGGTTTAATGAAGCAACATTTACAGAAGATAATTTTTTAAGTCCTGAATTCCAACCTTTACCAGGAAATGTATGGTTTTGGGCAGACACACTAACATCAAGTTTAGCTGATGTATTAATTTTAGGAGAAGAATTATCTCAATCTCAATCACCTTATACAACTTCAACAACAGGACCAATAAAGTTAGGAGTAATTTCAGGTTCAGGTGCTCCAACAGCAACTGGATATGCTGCTAATGCATTTGTACTTGGTTTACATGCAGATACTTCTGCAACAAATACTGGGTTAGAAGGATATACAGGTACATATTCACAATCAACATCCCCGGATGGTGGTGTGTCTGGATCATTAGTTTCAGCTCCAAATGGAGATGTTATTGGTTTTTATCCTTTTCAGTTGCAGAATGGCAACCCAGCAACAGCACAACCAGGTCAAACAATATCATTCTCAGAAGCATTTCTTCAGTCAACTTCTTTAGGAAGTGGGGGGTCAGGAGCGGCTGATTTTATTTTAACATCAAATAATATATCAGCAACAACATACCCAGCAGCATCCGCATCATCAGCAGCTTGGACACCTACAAATGTCCAAACTACTTCAACAAATGGTAGTGGTATTCAAATTGCATTATCACAATCTATTAATTTAGGAGCACCAATAATGACAGCAACTGTGCTTAATATAGGAGCTGATTATGAAATTGGAGATACATTTGAAATATCAAAATCAGAATTAGCAGTAATAGACCCTATAATAGGTGCTGTTGTAGATCAAGCTTTAATTATTCAATTAGAAGCAAATGATTTTTTAACACCAACACAAACGGTAACTAATAAAGTAAAATACATAAAAATGTCTTTCAAAGATGTTAATGGTGAATTAACTAGACCATACATCAATACAGCAGATTATGTAACATTTACATTTACAAATGCAGCAGATTATTTAAATAATGCTATTAATGGCTTCCAAACTTATTATATAGGTTCAGCAACAAACCAACCATCAAATAATTTAGGAGATATATCTAACTTATTAAATATATTCTCTGAACCATCATCAGATGCAATTACATCTTTTGATACACAAACTTATGATTTATCATTTAGTGCTAGTGGAGACTTTATATATCAAGCAACACAATCGGGAGATGATCCTCTTGTAATACTTGAATCTGGTTTAACTTCATCAATACCTCAAGGGTATTTCCCACCTGAAGCGCAAAGTTTCCCTACAGAATCATTTATTAGAGGTTGGGGTCAAGCAAATTATTATAAAGCAACAGCTGGAGACGGAACAATATTTTTAACAACATCATCTGGGTTTTATCATGATCCTTTTGGGTTTAATAATTTTACAACATCATCAAGAGAATATGATTTTGATGGTTTTGAACCTTATACACAAAGTGTATTACCATGGTTTATTAATGCTACAGGTAGTACAACACAAATATTAGATAATTCTGGTTTAGTAGGTGGTTTAGGTTCAACAGATTTACAATTATACACAGGTTCAATCACAGCATCAGCTGTTGATTTAGGATTAGGATTTGTAACATCCTCAACACCAACACCTGTATTAGCAAATGTTGGATTAAATCCATTAGTAGTACCACAACCACCAGGAAAAGTAGCCACAAGTGTTAATGGAGTTGGGTTCTATAATTGGGAACCTCAATACCAATCAGGTGGTAGTATAACAGTAGATGTAACGGGATTAGGAGGAGCTAATGTACAATATTTAACATCGATTAATTTTGTTGAAACTTTAGCATACCCAGCAAGTAACTGGTTATCAGTAACAGCACCAGTAACATCAACACCTAATACAATAACATTAACTTGTTTACCAATACAACCAGGTATTTACCCATCAGTGGGTGCGTTTGTAAGATCAGCATATGTAATATTAACACCATTTAATAATTTTGGAACAGGGAGTTCTACACAAATATTAGTACAACATTGGTTTACAGCAAATCAATCTAATGGATATGGTGCAACAGTAGATAGTTCATATTTTAATTAAAAAAACGTGATAAATTAAATATTTATAATTATATTATAGACAATGAGTAGCATAAAATATTATTACAAAGAAACAACAAATCAAATATTTGTATCTGGATCGAGTACGAAATCAGGTATGAATACTTTGATCGATAGTATTAAAGATTCTACTCCAATATTAAATGCTAATTATACTTCAAAAATATCTTCTTTAGGTGCTGGGGTATCTTATGTAGTAGATAATGGTGTTGAACATAGATATTTAGTTCCATCAACTGCAGGAATAAATTATAGTTCTATAACAGTAACAAATGCTGGAGGTGGAACACCAATAACAGGTTTAAATGGTAGTTTAAATGGTACAAATGCAGCATTAACAGTAGTATCAACAGAAGTTACAACTGGTGTTTTTGCTGTAACACAAGTTACTATACTATCAGGTAATGGTAGTTTTCCTCTTTCTGATGGGTGGCAAATTGGAGAAACAATCACTATAACTGCATCTCAATTAAATACTATAGGAATTACAACATCAGATGATATTGTTATTACTTTACAATCTAGCAATATCAATTTTACCTCAACAACTATTCCAATAGCGGATAATCAAGAACTTTATGTTTCTAGAGGGTTTAATACTGTTGGTGGTGATGGAGATACTTATAATTACAACCCATACTTACATAGACCTTATAAATCATATATTTTAACAGAAACAGGATCAGGAATACCATCTGACCCTTATGTACCAGTTGGTAACCCTGTTAATACAAATGTAGGTAATTCTTCAGGAACAGTTTTTGTTGATGCTTATGATTATGCTCAACTGTCTGTAGTAGGTAATGAAGGTGGTTCTAATGTCTCACAATCAATGGATAGTGGTTCATTTACAATATATCATGATACTAGAGATGTCGATTTTTGGATATTTACTAAATATCATACTTTAAGTAGTTTTCCAATAGCAGGAGCATTTTATAGCATATATGAAGAGCATGTATCGGAATCATTTAATTCTATAGGATTTAACGCTTCAACAGCAGTAGCAGACCCAGGTGTAGGTAAAGTATCAATTAATAATTCAACCCAACAATCAGCTACTAAAATAAGTTTAGCTAACGATTATGCTATAGCTTTAAATTTAGGTCCTTATTCTCAATCATTTGCTTCACATGGTCAATCATTAGGGAAAATAAGAATAGAACAGAATTCAAACTCTGCAAACAATATTATATATGATGTAACTTCCATAGACAATATAGGTAGTGGTACCTATTGGGAATTTACAGTAGCAAATGGTACATTATCAAACCCAAACCAACCATTTACAAATGGAGTAGTAACAAATGTGGTAATACAAGCACCACAACTTGTTAATAGAATTAATCAAAGTAGAGGTGTTACTGATAATCAAGTCGCAGCTATATCAACCCAAACTTTAATGAATGGAGAATATAGTTATACATCAAGTGCCTTTACTGATCAAGCTGGTAATGGAACACCTGCTAGTGGTTCTACACAATTTGGTTTATTATGTCAATATAATGATTATGTAACATATAGAGCAGAATTAGATTCATCTGCAGCAACAAATATAACAATAACATATACCGGTTCAAATGGTAACCCTCAATATTTTGAATTATTAAAAGGATTTTATGCCGATTATAATGCATTAGTAGGAACACCATCATTTACAGGTACTGTTAATTATAATACATTTTCGAATAATATTATAAACCCTTCATATACAACCAATGTAGCCCCAGTACAGGGAACATTTGCAAGTAGAGTAAATGATGTTTATATTTCTTATTCATCATCATTATCTTCCTCACAAGATGGTTTATATGTATTTAACCAACTACCATCAGGCGATATTCAAGTAACAGCTTCGATGTTAGTAGATGTATGGAGAGGTGAAGAACCTGGGGCAGTATTTGGAACAGATGATTATGGAACAGGAGATTATGGTGAAATAACATCCACACCAGGTACAACTTGGACAACAGCATCTATATCAGTTTATACTGGTAGTTTCCCAAACACTATACCTAATATAGGAGATATACCTTTAACTTCTTCGGAATTAAGATCAACAACAATTCATACTGCCCCTGAAGCATATACAATGAGTTTGTTAATTCCTTCGGAATCAATATCTTTTCAAGATTGTTTAAATATATCAATAGCAGTATCAAAATCAACAGGTGATGTAATTCAAAATTCACTTGTAGTAAAAGAATATAATTTAGAATTTAATAACCAACTAGCAGGTGGAGGTGCAAAACCAGTACCAACACTAATAGAAAATGCATTCTCAGGATCAGAATCAACAAATGGGTTTACTAATGCATACGATTGTCAACCAATTCTAAATAATGTAACACAATATAGAAGAAATGGATTAATACAAGAAGTTGATTATTCATCAGATCCTTATAATCCAAATAACTTCCAACAAATACTATCAGGTTCAGCACGTAAATCATCAGTCCCAGAATCTAACTATACATCTTTACCTTCAATCTTACCAAGATATAATGGTTCAAGATCGACAGCTAATGCAGTAAATACAGTAGAAGGATTAGGTGGTACTAGTGGAAATGAAACGGGGTTTGGTGTAATACCTGTAGTTGATTATTTAACAGCATATTTTGGATATTCAAACCAAATTATAGATCCATACCCAGTAGTTAATAATAAGATACTATTAAACATTCAATATTTAATAAATGAAGCAGGAGATGCTTTACAACCTACATTATCACCGTATACAGCTTTTGATTTAGAAGGAAGTTGGACAGAAGGTGGATTAGGAAGAATAGGTATTAACCAAATATCAGGATCATCTCAATATGACAGTTTAAATGGTTTTCAAACAATAGATAGAGTAGCAAAAGAACCAGTAGCAGTATTATGGTCACAAACCGGAGCAACAACATTTGCAATTTCAGGAAGTGAAGATTTTCCTGACACTACAAGTTCAATTCCATTAGCAGGTAACCCAGCAAGGGTATCTAGTTATGATGCTCCATTCTGTAATTATGGTTTAAATGCTCAAGGTAATGTATTTAATGCCTCTGATTTTAATGATAAAGTTATTACATTAAATAATTTACTTGGTGGAATAACATCATCAATATCATTAGGAACAACAGATATAGATTATCCAACTGATTATGGTTTATCAGGTAGTAGTGCTAATGTATTTGTTTCATCATCTTTAATAACACAATCAGTATCTAATCCAGGATATGTAGGTAATGCTGGTGAATATTATTTCACTGAAGATCCATTTGCCTCTAATCCAAGTGTAACAAATTTAAACCCACCTTCTTTATCTGATGATTATAAGTTAATTTTAAATTACCAACAAGAATCATCAGCTATATGGAAAGTTAAAACAGATAATGGTGGTTTCTGGGATAGTAGTGATTACAATACTGGATACGTTGGTTACATTATTGTAAGACTCCAAAAAACAACTAATACGTCTTTAACAACTACTAGCTGGACAAACTGTAAAATGGAAGAATTAGCTAATCCAAAATTAGTAGGCTATTATGGTAATGGTACGGAAGTATTTGACTTAAGAACTGTGTTTGGCCAAGCTAATGCAGGATTAAGACTTAATAGAACAGAATATAAAATTAACATCCACCAGACACAAATTAAAAATGCATTTACTCAAGCAGGTAAAGATATTAGAAATGCAGATTATCTAAAATTCGAAATAAATTTAACAAATGCAAATGATGAAAATATAGTATCTGGTACAAGATATAGATGGCAATCTGAATTATATTATCAAGCAGAACCTCTACAATCAGACCATAATTATTGGAATCCAACATTTAGTTGGTATACAGATTGGGTAAAACCAAACCAAACAACTGGTGGTCCATTCTTCGCAACTAACATTGAAGGAGATTTAGGTGGTCAATCATCTACAAATAATGCATTAAATTTTCCATATTGGGATTTCTCACAATCAGCAGCAACACCTGTATTAAATACTATAGAATTACAATCTATAAATGGTAATACAACATATGGGGTTGAAAATGGTTATTTCCAAGGATTTTTACCATATACAGCATCATCAAATGAAGTTTTCCCTGGAGGGTTAGAACCAGCAGATACAGTAATTGCACAAAATAACATACCTTGGTCTGTTATGGTAGGTGATGAAATTAGGTTTGAAAACAACGAATCAAAATCATATACAATACAAGAAGTAATAACACCCCAAGAAAATAATTCACTAACAAATACTAATAAATTAAAATTAGTATTAAATAGACCAATAGCAGCAGCAACAAATCTTAACTTCTTTATATTAAGAAGATATAGATATAGTCCAAATTCAATAGTAGTTAATCAAATTTTCCCTTATGGTGGGTTACCATCAGAAAAAGAATTTGTAGTTAGTGACAATACATTAACAAATTACTTTGATGCTAGTGGAGACGCAGGTATGAGTTCAGCAACTACTGCATCAGCAGTATCAACACCATCAGGAAGTTTTATTACTAAGTATCAACCTTTATTAAAGCAAAATAACACACCAACGGGTATAATATTTCCACAATACCCAATAGCAGCAATAGAGATTGAGCCAGATAATGTAATTCGTAACCTAAGAGATAAGAAACTAATAGAGTAACATATTTATAACATATAACAATATTTATATAAAAAAACAACAATGGGATATTTAAATAATTCAGTAATAACAGTTGACGCAATTCTAACTACTAAAGGTAGAGAATTATTGGCAGCTAATGATGGTTCATTCAGAATCACACAATTTGCACTTTCAGATGATGAGATTGATTATACACTTTATCAACCAAATCATCCATCAGGTTCTGCATTCTATGGTCAAGCTATAGATGGAATGCCTTTATTAGAAGCATTTCCAGAGGAATCACAAATAATGAAATATAAATTAGCTACGCTACCAAGAGGTACAGCTAAATTACCTATACTTAATTTAGGATACGATGCTATTACATTACAACAAGGTGCTACAATTGCAATAACCCCTCAAACGTTGAATTATTTAGGTAATGATCAAGTATTTGAAACAGCAGGTTATTCAGCTACAATTGCTGATATTAGATTATTAAATACGTTTGAAGGAACAGGTATTAATACAACATCTGCTGCTAGTGCTAATGCAACAGCAACACAAACTATTGGAACTAATGTATCATCAACGATAGTTGGAACACAATTTACATTAAGAGCAACAACAGTAAATACATTATTTGGATCTAATTCAACATTATTAAGTACATTAACAGTTAATGGTTTAGATAGTGGAGCTAGAATAACTATTCCAATTACAATAACTAAGTCAACAACATAAAAATAAATAAATGGCATTTAAAAGATTAGAAGCAGACGATTTTGTAGTAAGTGCACAGGCGCAAACAGCTACTTGTTGGTCAAATAATGAACCAACGTTAACAACTTTTTTCACCCAATCTAATCAGATTAACAGTGATTCAGGTGTATATTACACTACCATTTTTAATGGTAACCCTACATCTTCGCTTTCAACTGCACAATTTGAGATTGCCTATGGTAATAAAAGTGGTGGAGGTGCTTATGCCTTCAATTCATTAGTATCAAATATATCCCCTTCATCAACAATATACGGACAATATAGAACATTAGTTTTAGAAGATGAAAATTCAGATTTTGTATTTGGAGATGTAACAGGTAGTTCTATTTATGCACTTAGTATAGAAAGATCAAGATACAAGCAATCATTATTCCCAGGTTCTTTAAATTTAAGACTAAGCGGAAGTGGTGCAGGTGAAACAACATTACACTTAACAGATAACTCTCAAACACCAGGTATTAATTTACCAACATATTATGGTACAACAAGAGCATATCAAATAGTATCAGGTTCAGATGGTGTAGCAAATACATCAGTTAATGTTAATGGATACTCTCAAGCGAGTGGTTCATATGGTTTATTCTTACCGGACATTGGAACTATATTATTAAATGGGGATGCTTTAGATGTTAACGCAGCATCAGGACTTAACTTACAAACTGAAACATCAGCAAATACTCCTGGTTCACCAGTTAATTCACTTAAAATGTGGAACGCAATTTCAGGAAGTGGATTTTTCGGATTAAATAGTGAAGAAACTATTACATCTGATTTTGTATTTGTTAGAGCAAGAAACTCAGAATTTAACTATTCAGAAAACCCATCATATATTTCAGGATCAACAGGAGAGGTAATTTATGATTATTTCATAAACAACCCACAAACATACATGACAACTGTAGGTTTATATAATGATAGTAACGAATTATTAGCAGTAGCAAAATTATCAAAACCTCTAAATAAGGACTTTACAAAAGAAGCATTAGTTAGAGTTAAATTAGATTTTTAAGAATGGATGGCGGCGTACAAACAATTCAATTCACAAGATATAATAATATCGCCTTTAGAATTAACTAAAGGATTCGAATACGAAGGCAATGCTTTAACAGCATCAAATGTTGATATTGCTAGATATTTAGGTAGTCCTTTACAAGATGTATTAACATCAGGGACAACCAATACTCAATATACACAATCTGCCGTTTATTCATCTATTAGACAGTTATATTATTCAAATTTTATATCAAGTAGTAATGGAGATGTACAGCAGGTAAATACAGCCTCAATACAACCAGATGGAACATCAATAGGTCCAATAGGTAGTAATGCATTCTTTAATTTCGAACAAACAAACTTAGTACCAGAAAAATATTTCATAACTAGTTCATATACCACTCTAACATTAGATGGAGCAAAATATGGATCAGCTAAGTATGGAGAAGCAATTTATGGGACAGGATCATTTAATCCTACCATAGCTGTAATGTCCATACCAAAAGCATTATTTGGTGATTTTATACAACCTAAATCATTAAGAATTGTAACTCCAAGTGGTAGTTATTTTGATGATGGAGAAGGTAGATTAATGAGAGATTGCCCTTTAAGAATACCATCTCAATCCATTAATGTTGGTAACGTAGTTTACGAACATGGAATGGTAATTTTTACAGGAGGACCTAGAAATGTAGGTACTGGAGAAACAGGATCATATGGAAGTGTTGAATATGGAGCAGGAAAATATGGTGGTAGAACTGTTGGATACGCTGATGTAGACAACTTTGCATTCACTACCGACATTACTGCATCATTTTCTTCCTCTTTCACTATTTATGAGACGCAATATAAGTGCACATTAGCAGAAGACGAATTTAATTATTCATTAAATCCAACAACTATAACAGGTTCTAGTAATGATGGTGCAGTTTACAATTTTGTAACTTCATCATACTTTTCACCCTATATTACAACAGTTGGTATGTATAATAATAATAATGAGTTGGTAGCAGTTGGGAAGTTAGCGCAACCTTTGCCCACTTCAAGAACAACTGACACAACTATTTTAGTAAACATAGACAGACAATAAAATTTACATATTTATAATAAAATATAACCTTATACCATGGCATTAACACTCGATAAAACTAACATACAGACAGGTTTGACCATAGAGGCTCTACAAGTCTCTCAATCTGTTGACGCTTTCACAGGTGCCCAAAATTACGACATTACAATTGGTAATAGTACGGATCCAGCACTCTCAGGGTCACTTAAAATAACAGGATCATTACACTTATCAGGTTCATACAATAAATTTGATATGGGACCAGCAATTGCCTCAACAGGGTATGTTGTACAAATTGATGATGCTACTAACACAATCTCTAAAGCATCAATAGCATCCGGAACAAAAGGTGCTCAAGGTGTAAGTGGAGATAAAGGAGCTGCAGGGCCAATCGGAACACAAGGTGCAGATGGTGCAGGTGGATCAGTTGGTGCAAAAGGAGATTTAGGACCTCAGGGTTCTCCAGGATCACAAGGTGCTTCAGGACAAAAAGGTGATGATGGTTCAACTGGTACACAAGGTACTATTGGTAATACAGGACCTCAAGGTAATGCAGGACCAGCAGGTGCTCAAGGTGAAACTGGAGCAGGTGGTTCAAAAGGAGATATAGGAACTCAAGGAGAAACTGGTGCAGGGACACAAGGTGCTACAGGTGGTTTAGGACCTACAGGACCACAAGGTGCAATTGGTAACACAGGACCAACAGGACCTACAGGACCACAAGGTGTAATAGGTACTAAAGGAGCTGATGGAACAGTAGGTGCTAAAGGTGATAAAGGAGAAATAGGTGTTACTGGACCACAAGGTGGACAAGGTGATAAAGGAGATACAGGTTCAGCCGGTGCTAAAGGAGACAAAGGTGAAATAGGAACACAAGGTGCAGATGGTGAAAAAGGACAAAAAGGACAAGAAGGTGTAGGTACTCAAGGTGCTACAGGAGGTGATGGAGAAAAAGGACAAAAAGGTGAACTAGGAGTTAAAGGTGATAATGGAGAAAAAGGACAAAAAGGTGAAGTAGGTGCCGATTCAACAGTTGCTGGACCACAAGGTACTATAGGTACTAAAGGTGATAACGGACCTGCTGGATCAGCTGGTGCAAAAGGAGATTTAGGACCACAAGGTACTATAGGTACTACAGGTACACAAGGTACAGATGGTGCTAAAGGTGCTGAAGGCTCAGGTGGTGGAGGTGCAACTTCATTTAATAGCCAAATAACATATGTAGCTAAAGAAGTATCTAACCAACATACTATAACATTAACTACAAGTGGTAATGTATATGGAGGTTTAACATGGTCACGTTCATCAACAACATTAACAATAACAAGCACAGCTCACGGTTTAACAACTTCAGATTATGTAGTAATAAGAAACATGAGTGCTGACTATCAATATTTACAAATACAATCAGTTGTAGATGCAAACACATTTACATTATTAGTAGCAGATTCAGGTGGGGCAAGTGGTACAGAAGGTGCCTATATACCAGCATGTAGAATTAGTGCCCTTACAGGTACAACTGATATTACAGCAGCTACTATAGCCGCTCCTACAGTAGGAAATATTAGAATTAATAATTTTTTAATATTTGCACAAGAGCAATCTGAAAATATGATATTAACAGTCCCAACAGGATTAACTAATGGAAATGGATATGGTACAGATCAAACAATTGCTCCCGTAGTATTTAATGCTAGAACCGTAGAATCTTCGGGTACAGCAGGTGGATTAACAGGAGGAACAAGCTATCAAGTACAAAATAACCAAAATCAAATTACTTTAACAGGTATGAATAATGGTGAAAAAACAGTAGGTAACGTTATATTTTAATAATTAGTAAAAAAATATAAAATAAAAACATGGCTTTAGAAAGATTAGAATTTGCATCGATAGAATTAGGTGCATCCACCATATACTCAACAG
>Ga0187219_1000873_pt1 | contig 14720 bp, 18 predicted proteins | sample 13SPOviralmetaG_FD_130162 | JGI IMG/M metagenome (GOLD analysis project Ga0187219, IMG submission 130162) | Marine viral communities from the oligotrophic San Pedro Time Series (SPOT) site, San Pedro Channel, CA, USA - 13 SPOT_SRF_2010-07-21... | ecosystem: Environmental > Aquatic > Marine >... | reverse complement strand
TATTCATAACAGTTAATGTAGAACTAGGATTAAAAATAAATTCTGCTAATAAAATAAAAGTATAAGGCAGACCATTAAAATCAACGGTATTATCCCGACTATCAGTAATTTTGATTTCTATTCTTTTTATAGAACTTTGACTAATTTTATGTTTAAATGGTTCAGAACCTTCATCATAATATAAAATATTATATGGTTGTAAATCAATAGGAACAACTAATAATTCACCACTTCCCGTATCATTAGCAGTAGTCGCTACATTTGAACCAATTAAATTACTTTTAATATGTAATCCGTCTAATCCGTCAGCCATATCAATTACTTTTTGACTTGTAGCAGAACTACTTGTTGTAAAAATAATATCTGTATTGTTAAACCCTAACATTCTATTACAAGAATTAGATACATTTGTTCCACTTGAAAATAATAAAGTAGCAGATTGTGGGTTTGTTCCACTTGCTATTAAAAAAGATACTTTACCGACAACACTATCAAAAGTAATTGTATATTTAAAACTAAAAGTAGTATTTGCTTCTAATAATTCTTTAATTTTTGATAATAATTCTGTAATATTATAATTTCCGTCAGGTATAGTAATAGTATAGGTATTAGTAGAACTATCTGTTTTAGTTTCTGTAATATCTAATTTATTGTTTTTTTGATTAGAACTCAAAGTATAAAAACTGAACGGAATAAAAGCTTTTTTTAAATGTAAAACTATATTCTCGTCTTTTCTTGCTACGACCTCACTTTGTAATTCATAAAATTTATGTCCGTCTAAAGAACTCACTAAAGTTCCGTTTTTAGAATTCAAAACAATTTCTATAGGAAGTCTTGGAACATAATTATCTTTATTATTCATATATGTATATTAGATTTTTTAATTTTTAAAATTGTTCCATAATATCACTTTGTATTCTTGTCTGTAAATCAGACATAGGAACTTGGGGCATATCAGGAACGTCTTGTTGTAATTCTTGTGTTGGATCTTCCCTAATTAATGTATCAAAAGGTTCTTGTAATTGTTCTTCTAACATATCTGCTTGAATTTTATCAGAAGCTTTTTGTGCGGCTTTTCTTTTACTTGGTGTAAAATCTTCACCTAATAATTCATCAGTTTCTTCTTGTAATGCTTGGCTTTCTGATTTTCTTGGTGTTTTTGTTGGTGTTTCACTTTCACCTGATAATCTATTTTGTCTTCGTTCTTCTAATGTTTGTCTTCTTAAGGATTGTCTTGCTTGTCTATCAATAGTTCTTTGTCTTATTGGAGGTCTTTGTTGTCTAACATCAATACCTCTTTGATTTTGTATGTTTTCAACATTTTCTAAATTTTGTTGTGCTTGTGCGATTTCATTCAAAGTATTTTGTGCTGCTTGTTGAAGTTGATTGCCTACTGCTTGACCTAATCCAGCTTCTACTAAATTTCTACCACGATTTAATATATTTTCACCTTGTAATCTATCTAATTGTCTTTGATTTCTTAAAATAGCCATTCTATTTAATAAAACAGCGCCACTACCTAGTGTAGCTAAACCAGCAATTGCTAAATTTTGAGGTGAAGCTTCAGGTATAACAGAATTAACAATATTACTTAATGTTGGACTTGGTGTCGGCACAGGTGTAGGTGGTGGTTGTTGGGGTGGTGGATCAGGACTATTATTTGGTGGTGGTTGTGGTGAATTATTACTACTTGGTGTAGGTGTAGGTGGTGGTTGAGGTCCTCTTTGTCTAACAGTAGCAATAATAGTTTCTTGTAAAGGATTTTGTCCTGACGGTCTATTAGAATTAATAAAGTTTCTAAAATAAGTTAATTTAGATTTTAAAGTTTTATAAGCATTTGAGATTTCCGTTCTACTTGGTATATATTCATTAGCAGTATTAGCAAATTGTTTAGTTTCAGCATATAATTCAAATAAATCTGTTGCATCTAATTCACCATTATTATATTTCATTAAAACTTCTTCATATTTTTTTTTCATATTTTTAAAATCTTTGATTGGTTTAGCAAATTCCTTTTTAGTTTCAGTTTCTAATCTTTCTTTAACTTGTTTTGCTGCTACTTGTGGATTAAATATTGGTAATGGAGGAACATTTTGTCTTAATCTTGCTGCTATATTTTCTAATGCTTGACCGCCTATAGTTCTTTGTTCTAATTTTGATTTAACTTTTTTTGCTAATTTTTTAAATTCTTTTTTAGGCATTTCTTTTTGTTTTTTTTTTAATACTTTTTTGATTTTCTTTTTATCAACTTTTTTTTTATCAACTTTCTTTTTTTTTTGTTTAGTCGTTTTCTTTTCTTTTTTCTCAACCATGTATTATATAATTATAAAATATATTTTATTATAAATTTAAAATAATTGTTTGATAGATACACCTAATTTACCACTTTGTTTTAACGCTTGTTTTGCTTGTTTTAATCGTGCGGCTTTTGATAAAGTTTTTTTGAAGAATGGTTGTTTTGGAATATCTTTGATTGGTTTAAATCCAGCCATAGTAGCGGGATTAAAAGCACCTTTAGTAATTCCTTTAGCACCTGATTTAACAACTGATTTAGAACTTTTTATTACACGAGGTATAACGGCATCATAAGCAACACCTTTAATAGTTTGTTTTAATCCTGCCTTACCAGTTTTTTTAATTGCTGAAGTTCCAAGTCTTTTTCCTACTTGTTTAGTAGTAGATTTTAAACCTCCTTCTGCTACACCTTTCGCTACAGATTTTTCGGCACTTGAACCTAAACTCATAGGAATTAATCCTAATGGTGCTAAACTTGTATTTATGACTGTATCCATATCACCTTGTCTTAATTTTTTTTGTAATTTAGGATCACCAGCTAATTCTTCAAAATAACCAATAGAAGATATTGGTGCGGTAATTATACCTGTTGCTAATTGTATAGGTGATAGAAAACTAGCACCGCCCATTTTCTTACCGATTGGGTCATTCTTCGCTATAAACTTTTCGGGTTCTTGTAATGCCCTCCCCGTCATAGCAAAACCCTTTTGAAAGTCCCTACCAAAATTCTTATTAAATCCAGCTTTGTTTAATTTCTTTTCTGCTTTTTTAGTTTCTTTTTTAATTGATTTTCCAATACTTTTAAATCCTCTATCAATTTTACCAAATATTCCCATTATATTTATTATATATAAAAAATAATTTAATTAAAAGTATTTCAAAATATAAATCATGATCTGTATGTAAAAAATAATATAAAAAAAATATGTAAATATGTAAGATTATGTAAAAATACTTACTTAAATACATAAAAATCTAGAAAAATGCCTAATTTAAGAATAAAAAATATTTTTTATTACTAATCCAGTCATATTTAGATTTATTTTACCTATTTATATAAAAAAAAATATGAAATCTTATGTATTTAAGTAAGTTTCGTTATTTATTTCTTACTTAACCTAATAAAACAGAAGCACCCATACCTGCTGGTGTCTGTGGTAATAACATTTTTAATCCTCGTTTTAAAAGTGGAGTTTGTTTTTTTAATCCTTTAATATCTTTTGGTGGTGATAATTTTTTTATACCTTTTTTAATACTTCTCAAAATATTCATTATATATATATTATAATATATTTATTTTTTTTTACTTTTCTCAATTAAAACACCAGTTGCTACAGCACCACCACCGGCGGTTAATCCCGCTAAAGCTTTTCCTACTATATCTATACTTTTATCTATTGCTATATTTTCTGCCCCACCTTGAACTAAATTTCTTGCTAATCCAGCACCAACTTTAATATTTCTTGCGAAATACTCACCCCACTTTTCTTTAGCCCTCGCATTTTTTAAAATATCTTTTAATACTTTTGCTTTTCTTTTATCTGCTAAATTTTTTGCTAATTTTTTTGCTAATCTTTCAGCTGCGTCTTTATTTAAAGCACCTTTAGAAGCCTTTGCTAAATCCTGTGAAACTTTATTTAACATAACCCTTGCTGTATTACTTGTTCCAAATCCTTTTGGTAATGCTTTACCAATTGCGACTGCTTCACGAATAGCAGTTGGTAATGCCTTTGTTTGGGCTGAACCTGATTTAATACCACGAACAATTTTTGGTAATTGGCTTTTTAAACCTTTTACTGCTTTTCCACCACCACCTTTTATGCCTTTAACAGCACTTTTAACAACTTGTTTTATAGCACCACCTTTTACAATACTTTTTCCTATATTAGAAATAAAACTCATATATTATTATTACATAAAAAAAAATTTATATTAATTTACTTTTTGATTATATTAATTCTAAATCTATCTTCTATATCTTTTATACTTTTGTTTAAAGTATTTTTATTCCAAAGTAAATGCTTACTCCAAAATCCAGCTGTGTTAATTCCTGACTTATTCCAATTTTCCCTTTTTTTATGTCGTGCTAAATATAATTTTTTCCTATTAGGGTTTTTATTTATTGTGAAATCTGAATATCTAGTATCACCAAAATTTATAGTTTTTCCATTTGAAATTTTAAATTTTTTATTTTTAATTTTTGATTTTTCTAAAGTATATGTTTTCATATATTATTTAAAATATATAATTTATTGAAATCTTCTTTTGTATTGATAATTAGGCATTAAAGTAATTTCACCATTTTTAGCTTTTCCTAAATCTGTGTTAGGTTGAGTTATATAGTTTTTATAACTACCTAATGCCGTTGTATTTCTACTCTGTAAGTCTAATGCTGAAGGTCTAACATTGTCTGCGTCTAATCCACTATTCATATATATATATTATAAATATATTTTTTTTTAATTAATTAATCTATCGCACAGAATACATACGACCATCCATAGTGAAATGGAGGGACATATCAATTGAAGTAATAAAATCTACACGATAAGGACCTGATAGTGAAGTATCTATTTTTGGACGGAAAGACATTTGACCTACGGTGGAAAGGTTTGCCCCCGAGTAGGTAGAAGGGTTAGTAGCACTATTAAAATCTTCTAACACTAAACCAGCAACGAATTTTTGGTCTGTTCCCTGTGTATTAGAATAGAAAAGTGTTCTGGCAGTTCCTTTGGTAATTAGTGTATTATGATTAAGATTTCCAATTTGACCGAAACAATCAAGTAAATTCGCATATCCCTGTGCATAGTTAGCATCGCTTAACTGGATTGGTTGGGTAGGATACATTTTTCCCGAAATTTCAAAGGAATATTCCCCGATCGCTGCTGAAGAACGACAACCTAAAGAAAATTTATCTTTATTAGCAACATTAGCTTCTAATCTCATAACAGCAAGAATATATTTAGCACTTCTTGGATTAACAGAAAATGGAACTGTTTGCTGACCTGATACACCTGAATTTAAGGCAGCCTGATTGTGGAGGAAACTTTCGGTTATATAATTTACACCTACTTCACCAGCAGAAGCCATAGTAGCTTCAAAATTAGCGTTGAAAGCAGAATTAAACCTAATCTGTTTAGCTCTAATTTGAACTTCACTTACAGCATAAGCTGCGTTAGTATTAGCAACGGTATTAATTTTTAAAGCAGTAGCTGCGTCTTCTAACTCAATAAGAATTGCTGGTGCTTGACCTATGAGATATCCTAAAGGTAGAAGGTATTGACCGCTGGTAAATCCAGTCATAAGTCTATCAACTAATACTAAAGAAGCACCGTTATCTTCACTTGTCCCATTAGCACCTGCTACTTCACTTGCTCCATCTGGATCACCATCAGCAGATCCTCCAGCTAAAATCTGTTCTACTCCTTGTTTATGATTTGTTCCCATAGTATAATCGTCAATTATATTAGAAATTAAATTATAGTTATTGATATATTCTACCTGTTCGCCTTGAGAATTTAAAATTGTGATAGATTTGATTAGATTAGAAAGCTGAGTTTTAACAGCACTTTCACTTGTGGAAGCACTAGTGCCGTCAAAAGAACGATTAGTGAATTTTAAAGATAAAACACTATCACTCCAATCAATCCATGATTTATCAGCAACTGGTAAATTAATTCTTATAAATTTATTAGAGGAAGGGTTATAACTTGTTAATTCCGATCGGAAAATAACTAATTCACTTTCGGCAGCTGTCGCCTCTACAGCAGATGAAGAAAACTTCACTTGTTCTGGGTTCATTTTAATAATATGTATAATATTTTAATTTTGAATTATTAACAATTAAAATTTAATTAAAGATTATTAACTGGTCTAGCAACAACTTCATTCATTTCACTTTCATTAGGAACTTTTCTATGTATTTTTATACAATCACTAATTTCTATGTCGCTACACCTTGACCTTTGAATTATAGTCATACCACTTAATATCAAATTTCCTATTATTAAAATTGTATTAACATCCATATTTTATTATAATATTTTTTTATCCACAGTAATAAATACAACCAATTAATTTTTTTTCATTACTATCTTTAAAATTATAATCTTGTGTAGCTTTTCCAATTGTATAACTTCTTATTATATCGTCGTCTTGTCGCATAGCAATTCCAGCAACATCACTACTACATAATAAATCACCATTTTCTATATTACCATTTTGATTACAAACCTTAATGCCTCCTTCCCCTAATCCGTTTATAAAAAGTCTATTATCTGTTCTTTTACCTAAATCACTTGCGAAAACCCCTACTTGAAAAATTCTATTATTTCCGTCTTCTTTTGCGGATATAACACCATATACTTTTTTACTTTTAGCACTTGTAGTTAATTTTACTATAGGTTGTGCCTCATTAATAGTTGCCTCATTTTTAATTATTTGATTTTGTCTTTTATCTTTTATAATTTCTTTTTTAATATATCCTTTTGTAGTTGTTTTAGTTTCAGGGTCAAAATTATCATTAATGGTTGTAATTAATTCAAAATCTTCTTCATATTCTTCTGTAAATATACTATTGTATTCACCTGTGCTTTCTACTACATATCCTATATAATCATTAACATTCTCATATAATTCTTCTTCTTTGGGAATACACCTATGCTGTCCTGTAAAGTTCATTTGTCCGCTATTTACTGCCTGATTAATATATCCTTTGATTTGTGTTATATTAGTTAAATCACCACTATTAAATTTAAAGTGTAAATCACCTGTTCCACCTATATCAACTTTCCAACCTTTTCCCCCACTTGTAAGGAATGGATCTTGACCTATTATAAAATATACCCCATAACTTCCCGATGCCTGAATATCTGTAAAATATACATTTTGTGTTGTTCTTAATGCCTGTCCGTTAATAACCGTTTGTTTTCCTGTATTTGCTGTATTGTTAATTCCTGTATTAAAAAATAATGCCCCATTGCTATCAACAAAAACATAAGAAGCCTTTAATGTCCCGCTATTAGTCCCATTATCAATAACAAGTTCAATTACTGGTGAAGTAGAATTTACCACACTATGTAATCTCATTCGTGCATCTTGGTAAAAATCACTACTACTACTATCGTCAGCATTATTTCTTATAGTTAATGCTGTTTGAAAATCATAACTAGCAAAATTAAAAGCACCCCTTCCAATTTGTATATGCCTTCTATCACTTGCGTCGCATACTAAAAATTCTGTTCCACTACATTTTAATATAAAATCCTTATTTGTGCCTGTATCAATAAAAGTTTGATTAGTTGTTGGACTATCTAATATTATAGGGTTCATAGTATATGTATCAACAGCGTCTATAATAAACTTATTTACTTTGCTTGTTATATCTGTTGGTATAGTTGTAATACAAAATGAAATATTAGCACTTGAACCCGTAGCATTCATAAACATACTTCCTATTGTTCCTGTTCCTGCTCGATCAGGCGTGCCGCCATTGTTTTTTGTTATGCTTGATCCTGAATATCCTATAGTCCCAGTGAGTTCAGCTGAAGCCCCCGCAATAAAACCAATTCTGTTTAAACTTCCAGTAAAATTTTGACCTACCGAATATAAATTAATATCCTTATCAGTTTGTATATTACAATCAGTCCATACACTACTCATACTATTTGTTAATACCGAACTATTACCTAATCTTAAAAGTGTTCCTGTATTTAATGTTAAATTAGAAGAATTAAATTGTCCTAAAACAGTTGCCCCAACTTGAAATGCTATTGTTGTGCCTATATTGTTAATAAAAGCACCTTTAATATCTGTATTCTGTGTTAATAATCCCAATGTTCTTGTTCCTGTTTGCGAAGCAGTCCCAAAATTATTTACGGCAGTAGCTTCTGTAAGAAAAGGTAAGTCAGCAGTCAATTCACTAATAAAATTTGCTTTAGTTATTTTTTCAAAAGTAGTGCCGTCTGCGTCTAACATTAAAATTTTATCATTAGTATCAAATGTTTCGGCTAGAAAAAATCCACTTGGATTTAGTGATATATTATTACTTGCTAATAGAATTGCCCCTGTAGCAGTTAATGTTGTATCTGTTAAAATAGTAGAAGTAGCAGAAACAGCAGGCATATTTATACTAAACGGCGAACCTGTCGCAGATTTACTAAAAAATGTAATCGTATCAGTATTATTTCCAATTGTAATTAAATCACTTGCTGTAGTATATTCAAAAAATCTATTTTCTTCTAAAAGATTAGCATTTGTAGTTTTTATATTGCTTAATTTACAAACATTAGAATATGCTAATGAAGTTCCACTACCTGTTCCACTACTACTTGTGCTGACTATAAGTTGCCCCGCTGTCCCATATCCAGATAATGTTGATAAACTAAACTCATTTAGGGTGCTTGAACCTAAAAGTATTGGACTTCTTGCTGTATATTGTGTATTAGTATCTATTAAAGTTTTTATAGCTGTTAAAGTAGTTTTTTTTAATGTTGAACTTTGTTGAACGAAAATATTATCAGTTAATGCTAATGTTGCATCCCCTAATGAAGATATATCATAACTAAATGTTGTTCCAGTCAATACTATTGGTGCTGTTCCGTCATATTGTGTATTAGTATCAATTAAACTTTTAATATCTGTAAAAGTAGTTTTTTTCAATACTGAACCTTGTTGAACGAAAATATTATCACTTAATGCTAATGTTGCTGTATCTAGTGGTGATATATCAATAGTAATATTTGTATTATTTAATGTAGTATTTGCTATTATAGGTTCTTCTGCTGTTATAGTAATTAAATTTGGTGTAAATCCAGTTAAATTTCGTGAAGCACCTAAATTCAAACCAGTTAAATTTCTTTGCGAAGTCATAATTATTGTAATATAATAAATAAACTTTAAAAAGTTTAAATCAAACAATTTTTGATATTACTAATCTTTTTGATATTACTTTTTTTTAAAAAGTATTTTTTAAAAAGTATTTTCTAAAAAGTTAAATATAAAATTAAAATATAATTATTATTATATAATGGGACTTTGTGAATGTGATAAAGATATAATTAGATTATGTTTAGATAGTGAAAGTAATACAAGAAGTAATGACGAAACTGGTGTATTTGAATATGATATAAGATTACCAGTAAAAAGAAATAATTATAAAAAATTAGTTTTATATATTGATAATTTCGCTATAAACACAAAAGGTTTAACCAAAGAAGTTTATAGATTACATAGTAATTTTACTGAATATAATTCTTTTAATTCATATGTGGGAGGTAGTAATACTGTTTTATGTAGTGTAGTTTCTAATGCTATTGCTTCGGGAAGAACCACAGATTTTGCCTTATCTTATCAAGGTTCTACTGCCCCAATACAAATTACAAATATTCCCGATATGTTAAAAATAGAAGTCAGGGATATAGATAATAATGGTATTGATATGACTAACATAAGTAATGTTTGGATATTAAATTTAAGAATTGAAGCATTTTATTAAAATGCTTTTGAAAAAGCAAATGCAAAACATTTTTGATATTACTAATCTTTTTGATATTACTTTTTTTTAAAAAGTAAAGTAATAAATATAAAAATAAAATAGTCATAAATATATATATAGAATGGAAGATACAATTTCAAATATTCATAATAGGGAATATCATGAAGTATTTAATTTTATAGATCCACCAATTACTAAAAGTTTTCAATTAGGTAATAGTTTAAAAGATAGAATACTTTATAATCAAATTGAAGAATTAGAAAAAATAAATAAAACAGAAAAATCAAATCAACTAGATTATGATGAATATCTTGATTTATTACCTAGACTTAATTTTAATATAGGTGATACTAATATGAAATTTATATCTCAAACTTTAATCAAAGATAAAAATTATTATGAAATGTATGAATTACTTTTAAGAACACCCCCATTTAATACTTTACCACCTTTACAATTATATACATATTGTAGAAATATTTGTGGTAAGCCAATTAATCAAAAAGAATTTAATAAAATAAATGCTGATAAGAAAATATTAAAGAAAAATACCGAAAAATACGAAAAAATGAAACCTAGATTTAAAAATATTAAAACTGAAATTAAATTTTAAATTTAAAATTGATTTATTTTTTATTTTAATTAAAGTAATATGACCGACCGTAAAGAATATAAAAAACAATATTATCAAGATAATAAAGAATATAAAAAACAATATTATCAAGATAATAAAGAACATATTAAAAATACTCAACAAATATATCGTGATAATAATAAAGAAGAAATTAACAAAAAGAAAAAAGAATATCGTGATAATAATAAAGAAGAAATTAGTAGAAAAAAAGCAGAAAAAATTACTTGTGAGTGTGGAACTATTATATCCAAACAACGATTAGCAAGACATATAAAAACTGCTAAACATAAATTAATTATGGAAAATATTGAATTAAAAAAACAAATTAATTAAATTTAAAGTATAAATCTAAAAATAATATAATATATAAATATAATGAGTGATAATCCAATAGAAAAACCAAAAAAAATCAGAAGTGATAAACAAAAAGAAGCATTTGATAAAGCTAGGAAAGTCCGTGCTGATAATTTAGCTAAAAAAAAATTAGAAAAAGAAGAAGCATCTAAAAAAATAGCTGAAGAAAGCATGAACTTAATTAAAAAAAATCAAGATCAAGAACCACAAGAACCACAAGAAATTATACCACAAAAATCTAAAAAACCTACTAATGATTTTCCTAAAAGTTCCACAGGTATAAATCCGATGGAAACTGTAAATAAAAAAAATAAAAATATTGAAGTTGAAGTTATACCTCCACCATCTAAAAAAACACAAAAAAAAACTGAACCTGAACTAGAACCTGAAGAAGATAGTGATGATGATAGTGTTGATTTAAATGAATGGTTAAATCAACCCGATACAGAAAGTGAAGAAGAAGAAGAAGAAATTATAGTAAAAAAACCAAAAACAAAAACACAGACAAAAGCAAAACCAAAAAAAAAAGTTGTATATGTTTCTGAAGATGATGATGAAGATGATGAAGATGATGAAGATGAAGATGAAGAAGAAGAAGAAAAAGTAGAATTAATCAATAAAAATAAATCAAAACCTAAATCAAAACCACAGACTAGAAATAATACAAGAAATAATAAAAATACTACACCAATTAGATCACAACCAAAAGAAAATAAAATGTCATGGAGGGATAAAGCAAGATTAGCAGGTTTTTAAATGCTTTTGTAAAAGCAAAGGCAAAACTAATCTTTTTGATATTACTAATCTTTTTGATATTACTTTTTTTTAAAAAGTATTTTTTAAAAAGTATTTTTTATATTAGATGCCAATTAATTTATGATTTAAAATACTTTAATTAATATTTTTTTTTATTTTTATTATTATATAAATGAGAAGAAAAGACCCAAACGAAGATATAATTAGAAGATTAATGGGAAAACCACCAAGAAAAAAAGGAGGCGTAAAAAGAAATCCAAACTATAAAGGTCCTAAAATGCCTCCTGCGCCTAAGTCTTTTTTGGAAAAATTAGGTATAGGAAGAATTTTAAAGGGTAGTAAAGCAATGGGAAGAAAAAAAAAACCAGCGGTGGTGAAACCAAAAAAAAAATAAATTACTTTAATCAAATGATTTTTTTATTATTAAAAGGTATAATATGAAAATAACAAAAAAAATGAATATAGTTGAAAAACTTAAAGCACACACTAAACACCATACTAAAAAACATATGGACGAAATGCGAAAATTAATGAGAATGGGTAAAACTTTTAAACAAAGTCATAATATAGTTTTAAAAAAAATAGGAAAATAATTATAATCAAAACTTTTTGATTTTACTTTTTTTAAAAAGTATATATATATGAATTATTCTAAAAATTATATTCCTGATACTTTATCAAAAAAAGATAAAGTAAAACAAAAAAAACAATTAGATAAAAGTGTGAGTGATTACAAAAAAGGTAAATTTACACAAAGGGATAAATTAAAATCTTTTAAATCTAAAAGTAGTGGATATGTTAATCAAGTCAAAAGTATTTTAAAATTACCTTTAAATTTAAATAAAATTGCTGATAAATTAACTAGAACTGATAAAAGACAAAAAGAACTAAAAAAAGGTTTAGAAGAAGTCTTAAAAAAAGGTAAATCAGCATATTTTAGTTCAGGATCAAGACCTAATCAAAACCCTTTTAGTTGGGGGAAATCAAGGGTAGCAAGTGTTTTAGTTGGTGGTCCTTCCAGAAAAATTGATAAAGATATTGTAAAAAAATATAAAATACCAAATATTAAAAAATAATATACTTTTTAAAAAATACTTTTTAAAAAAAAGTAATATCAAAAAAATTAGTTTTGCCTTTGCTTTTTCAAAAGCAATTTAAAGTTCAAAATCTTCTAATTCTTCTTCTTCTAATTTTTTTGATTTTTTAAAATTACCTTTAAATGGTATAAAATCTTGTGCTTTTAAATGATCTAAAAATATGTTTTGTTTTTCTGTTGTATAAGTTTCCATTAATTCATCAATTACATCGTCATCTATTTCTGTTTCTAATCTATTTTTTTTATGAATTGTTGATGAAGGAAATTTTACTGGATCATATTTACTATATGGATATTGTATTCTAGGCATATTTTTTATATTTTGTATTAATTCTTGATTTTTTTCCAATCTTAAATCATTCAATTCTTGTCGTAAATCTTCTAAATCGGTTTCCGCTTCAGCAGCCCTTTCAGCTTCCGAATTATATTCCTCTAATAAACTTTCCCATTTTCTTTTTTCATTATCATAATCTGCTTCTAAACTTTTAATTTTGCCCATCAAATCATCATTATTTATTTCATCCAGTAATTCTTTATTTTCTTTTTTTAAATCATCATAACCATCATTTTCTTCTTCTATTTCTTCTATATATTCTTTTAGGGTCTCATTTTCTTCATCTATTTTTTCTATATATTCTCTTAGGATCTCGTTTTCTTTTAATACACTATCTCTTTCTTTTAATTGATTTTCTAAATTTTCTTTAATATTTTTTAATTTTTCTTTATCAAATTTTAAATCATCATTTTCTTCATCATAATCATCAAGATCTTCTTTTAATTGTATTATTTTGTCTTCTAGTTTCTCTATTTTTTTTTTTAGTTCTTTTTTTTCTTCTTTAAGTTTTTCATTTTCTTTGATTACTTTCAGTATTTTTTTTTCTTCTTCTTTAGTGATTTCTCTTTTAGACATTTATATTTATAAAACATATTTTTTTTCATTAATAAAATTATTAATCCAATTATTGATTATGTTAATTTTTCTACCTTTACAAAAATCACTTTCTTTTTTACAAACTTTTCTAGTCCAATTATAAATCAAATAATTTCGCTGTTCTTGATTTAATTTATACCAATATTGATTACTTCTATCAAATCGTGATAAAACACTTATTAATTTTGTTAATTTAATTTTCTTTTCTTGTAAATATTGATTATATAATTCTTCTTGATTTATATTTTCTGCTACTATTTGATTACCCATATAAATATTAATTATTATTTTATTTTTATATGAGTATTATATAATTATTATTATTTAATTATATATGTAAATTATTTAGAAATAAGTTTATAAATATAATTAAATATGGAGGAAAAAAAATATAATAATAATAATATGAAAATCACAAATATCAAAGAATTAATTGATTACTATAATCTTGATTATTCTATAGTAGTTATAGGAATATCAAACAAAAATAATAAAAAAGAAGTTGTTGGAAGAAATCATGGAATTACTGATTTAGATGATAGTAAAATACAACAATTAATATATGGAATTACACAAAAAGATATATCAGAATATTATATTTGTTATGAAATTAAAATCAAAGATACTGGAATTTTAATCATAGATATTGATGAAGATATTACAATTGAAGATGTATATAAATTATATCCTGATTTAAAAAATACATATTATACACTTGGTAATAATAAAGGTTTTCATTTCTATATTTGTGCTAAATATACTTATGGTATGAGTAGTCATAATAAAACTTTAAATCATATTGAAGGTGATTTTATAAAACAACAAATATGGGAAAAAGTTGATAAAAAAGTTTTTGGTGATGATTTATTTAAGATTGATGAAAATCAAATCAAAAATTATTTTAAAGAATATCCTTTTGATTTTATAAGTCAAGGCACTAATAATATTATTAAAGATTTAACATCAAATACTACCCCCTTTGAAAATCAAATTCAAAATTTAGATGAACTAAAGGAAATTGTTAATAATATCCCTAAAAAATATAGTGATAATTATGATGATTGGATTAAAATTATATCTATTTTGAAAAAATATAATCAATATGATTTAGCATTAACTTTTTCTAAAAAAAGTATTAAATTTGGTAGTTTAGAACTTT
>Ga0187219_1000872_pt1 | contig 14729 bp, 8 predicted proteins | sample 13SPOviralmetaG_FD_130162 | JGI IMG/M metagenome (GOLD analysis project Ga0187219, IMG submission 130162) | Marine viral communities from the oligotrophic San Pedro Time Series (SPOT) site, San Pedro Channel, CA, USA - 13 SPOT_SRF_2010-07-21... | ecosystem: Environmental > Aquatic > Marine >... | reverse complement strand
GTTTTCAGCGTTTTTAATAGCTTTAGCTTCAGTTTCTTCTTCAAACTTCTGTAAAGCACCCATAACGTTGTCTACTTGCTTTGTTATTTCAGTAACTGTATTATCTTGTTGTGATAACGCTAATTCTTTGTCTAGTTTTACTAAATTTGTATTCATGTTTTATTTTTTTATCTTAACCTCTGTCGTCATCATATAACTCTAGATCAGTTTGTGCTACTCGTTGATTACCAAACATATCAATTCCTCTTTGAGCCATGTTACCAATGTTAGAACCTAAATTACCAAAAAAGTCTGCACCTGTTTGTGTGCCTGCAAAACCTGTTAATGCGCTACCAACACCACCAATTAAATTAGCTCTTGCTGTTTTTCTAGCTTGGTTTGCCATTGTTGATCTATTCATAGCCATACCATATAAAGTTTCAGTTCTTTCCTGCTCTTTATTTCTACTATATACTTCACCAGCTCTTTCTCTTTGTTCTAATATACCTTCCATTTTTCTTTGTGCCATATCAATACCTGCTTGACCTTTAGCTGCAGCTCTTTGATTTGCTGATTCTTGAAGTCCAATTGATGCAGCGGCTTGTTGTCCTTTTTTAACTTTTTGATTATACACTGTCTGTGCTAATCCAGCTGCTCCAGAAGCACCGGCAGATCCACTCAAAGCATCTAATATATTAACATCTCTTTGTGCTTGTTGCTCTGCCATAAAGTTTGCTTGCTTAAGATTTACAGTTAAATCTTCATACGGATTTTCCATACCATCATAAGGGTTTTTCATATCCTTATAAGGATTACTAAAATCTAAATTCATATACTCTTGCTTGTACTGTTTTAAGTCAGCGTTAGCTTGTCTCTGCTCTCTTCTACGTTTTTTACGACCAATAAAACTACCTAGTATTTGAGTACCGGCGCTTATTAAAAGTTTTGTTGTTACTGGATCCATTGGCATGTTAATTTCTTTGTATTATAATTACACTTATTTTGTCTTATTTACTACTAGCGCTTATTTCTGCACCAACTGAAAACAACTCAGCTTGTGAGTTTGAATCGTTCTTCATTTCAACCTCTGCATAATAACCTCTAACGCCAGAGGTATTTACTTTTGTATCTTTACCAAAAAATACATAATCACCAGCAACAGGTAGTAATTCTGTTCCAGTTGTTTGTACTCCTATAGTATATGTTGTTAACTCGTCTTCAGCACTAGGGTTTGTCAATGCTATACACTCACCTAACCTAACCACATCACCTATCTGTTTGCCTGTAGAAAAATTTACTTTACAAAAGTATATAACGTCCCAAGCACCAGTGTCTGGAGTATCTTCAGTATCTGTAGCAACCGTAGCTACTTTTGCTGTTAACGAAGGGTTTAATGGTAAAGGTAGTTTTATATCTATTCTAGGCATGTTTATTTATTTTATCCGGCAGCTATATTAAGTGTTATTGTCGTTGCTACAGCAGTGTTATGTGGGTCCTCAACCGTGTATTGGAAAGAAGTGTTGTTACTGTTTCCATCAGCTGGTTTATATTGTAAAAGCTTAGTTGTAGCGTGTAAAGTGTTGTTACTAGTTAATGTTTGCCCGGCACAATTTATAGTTTGTAAATTGTTTTGTGTGTCCGTGTATTTAAACGTACCGTGTTGAGGCATTATTGTTACTTTGAACGTAAGCGTGTCGCTTTCTGGGTCAGTAGCTGTAGGTGTCATACCAGTAAAACTACCAGCTTCTTCAGCGCTTATACTAACAATACCTGTAAAGGTAGGTGTTGGTGCTTGATTAAAGTCTAAAATGTTATCAACTATTAAACCGCTTGTTTGGTTATTAAAACCTAATTTTTTAAACGTAACAGAGCCTGTAATGTGTGCTACTGGGTGAAACGTTAGTGTTGTTCCACTGGCTATTGTACTGCTTTTACTTAAAGTTACAGAAGTTCCACTTGCTTCAGTTACAAGCGTAGAGTTTGTTCCAGTATGAGTTATACCACTACCAGTGACGCGCATACCTTTAACTATACTATTGTTTATTCCAGTCAATGTTATTGCTGTGCCGGTTGTTGCTCCAGCTGTAACAGCTGTTTGTACTGGGTATATTTCAATAACTAAGTTGTTGTATATTAACTTTGTGCCATCAGTAAAGTTTGTAGTTCCATTACTATTTGCAGTACCACCAAAATCGTTATAGTTAAACGCCCCAACATACTTCATTGGCACTGAAGAAGATTGAGATGTCACACGCCAGTCTATATCTACTTCTTTTGCTCTACTAGAAAACGGAGAGTCTACGTGTGTAATAGTAGCCGCGTTTGTTGTTATAAACTTACTTGCAGATTGTGTTAGGTTAACAGTTATAGTAGGGTCAATATACTGCTGTATAGTTATTGTTTTTGGAGATGGTAGTGTTAAAAAAGAATTATTTGCTATTTGTGTTAATACAACAGTATAAGTCTTGTTAGACGTAACTTGAGGAAAAACTAAACTTTCATCATATCTTCCGCCTGTAGGTATTGTAACAGTACCAGCGCCAGAAACACCTGTTGGAGAAACTCTTATTGAACTACCTTCTTGTTTAAAGTCTAAGTTAAAAGTTGCTGCAGCGTTGTTAGGATCGCTTTCATCACCAAAAACAGAAAGTAGTCTTGTTTCGCCAGACGCAGGCACCCAATTTTTATTAAGTATAAAGTTGTATATTTTACCTACAGAGTTTGCTATGTCTAATTCTGCTCTAGCTACAAAACTTATAGTATCATTTTGAACTTGTTTTAGTGGGTACTTGTAACTTACAACAAATGATCTAACAGTCAAGTTGCCATTAGCTATACTACCAGTGTCATTAACAGTTACTGAATAACTATTTTTATTACTAACATTATTTAAGTTTATAGAAGGTGCTTTTGTAAAAATATGACCAGTAGAAGCTGTAAAAGTTTTAGTAAACAAAATAGCTTTTGCGAGTGGAACTCCAGACAAGGAGTATGTAGACACAGCATTTTCTGTACAGTTTAAAGTTGATGTTTTTATTATTCCTGCCATGTTATGATTGAGTTAAAGTTGGTGTTACTACAAATTTACATATAGAGTTTATGTTCCAAGAAGGCATTGTACCTACAACACCTATTTTTACCCTAACAACATTAGTGTGTAATCCTTGGTGTGCATTACTTGCTGTCCAAACACCACTATTTATATAGCCGTTTTCTTTTGTTACAGCTCTCATTAAATTTAAAGGATCTGAAGGTGTTGTTACTGCTACACCACTTGCTTGAACAGCCCATTTAGCGCCGTTGACAATTAAAGGGTGAACGTAAAAAGCAACTTGATCATTACCACCGTTGTAAGTGTCGTTGTCTATTGTTGTGTCCGCAGCATTAGTTACAGAAGTTTTAAACACCGTGCTAGTTGCATCGTTAGAAGACGTGTTTATTCTAAACTTAGGAGATCTTGGTTGTTCCTGAGGCGTTACTGAAATTGAAATATTATCAATAACACAAGCTATATTTCTACCTTTAAATAAGTAAACGTTAGAGCCTGTGGCTGTCCAAGTGTGAGATATTACACCTGTAGTAGATATTCTAGCTTCTGCCACTGGTAAGCCAGCTCCTCCAAAACCTAACGTTTTATTATTATTGTTAGAAGATATTGTAACATCTGCAGTTATAGTATATGTTTCACCTGGTATTAAATCTTCACATATGTTTCTTAAGTAACGAAGCCCAGCAACAGCTGTACCTGTAATTTTATTTGCTGCGTTAACTGTAAACCCTGAGTTTACATGTGTTTCTCCTATAGCGCTAGGATTACCACTTTCGCTTGTAGGGTAAGAGTTTTGATTACTGCGCCCAAAAATACCACCAACTAAAGTTACGGTTGGATCAGGAGATTCTGGTGCATACGCAAAAACAGTATGAGTATATCTAGTTAAATGCACTCCGTCACCAACTGAAACACCACTTGTAGGTATTATACCTAGTCCTTGCATAGTGAATTCACTTGTATCTACATTAGCATCAGTTGTTTCCAGGCCTATTATGTTATTAAACCATTTGTCTTCTTTTTCTTTAAACTGTATAACTTGACCAGACTGATCATTTGTTTCTATAGAGTTGGCATACCAACCGTTTGTAGTTAATACAACGTCGTCTTCTTGGTTGTCATAAGCCCTTGATGCAGTACCTTCGTAATTTAAAGTGTTAAAGTTTTTTATTAAAGTTGGTTCGTCATTAAAAATAAACTTTATAGAAGACTCGTATTGAACACCATAAAAATGATTTCTTAATAAATTTTGGTTGTGTTGGTAAAGCTCACCATTTTTAACCGTGTAGTAATCACCACTAACAGAAAACCCATTTTCTGGTATAAAAGATTTTAAACTAGTCCACCCGTTTACACTTTCTGAAAAACTAACTGTTTTTGAATTTAGCGTTAAATTATAAGTATCTTTATCTTCGTCATAACTACCAATTATATCATTAGCGTTAGATAAGTTTTCTTTAAAAAACGTAGACATGCCTTTTTCTGATATATTTGTTATACCATCACCAGATAATCTTAACACAGCATTTCTGTTTTTGTCCGTGTAGTAAACTCTATAACCGTAACTTGCAAAAGACTCTGGGTTTTTAGATATACCAAACTCTCCAGCAAAAGGAATTGTTTGTCCTAAAACCTTGTTAGTTGCTGTTACGTTTGTTTTACCATCAGCATTAAATAAAGCATCTTTGTTAGCTAATATTTTTAACGTTTTGTTTTCGCAAAAAGATATAACATTTGTATTTCTAGTAAACAACTTTTGTATAGATCCATAAGAAGGGTTTAGGTCTTTAGTTATACCTTCAGCCATTATAAATTGGTTTAAATTATTTACAGATCCATTACCATTGTATATTCCTGAAAATATTATTCCATTAGGTTTTGTTTCTTCTTCATATTGACCCATAAAAGTTGTAGATACTCTAGGGCCATTATCTATTATTGGTTCATTAAAAGCATCTTTTATTCTATTTGATTCAACACCATTTCCATAGCTATAGCAGTTAAACCAATGTAACGGTATCTTATAGTAAAAATTATTTCTAGCGGTGCCAGTATGGCTTGATCCATCATTTACATTTCTTGTAACTGTTCCTGGTGCTGCAACGCTGTTTACTATTAGTAGTTTTTGAGAAAACTTAACATTCCCATTAGTATCTTTACTGTATATTGTTACGTAAGAACCTTCTTCAACATGTTTAACTTGTTCATTATAAGGTGAATTACCTTTTATGTAAAAGCCAGGGTCCATTAAATCACTGTTTAAAAGTACTATTTGAGCATCAGCAACAAAAACATTGTTGTTTATAGTACCATCAGGTTTTTGCACATTTCTTTCAATGTACATGTCATCTTTTAATATTAAAACAGACTTTGGTGTTTCATAGTAAAGGTTTAAATCACTACTTTCTTTAGGTTGTACTTCAAAAACAGCAGGGCTAAAGCTGTTAAAGCTTTGTTTAGATCTTATAGGCTCTAAAACTTGTAGTTCAGAGGCATTTGTAGGCAAGCCAGTTTGCTTTGGACCATAATAAGGTATTATTTTACTAGGATTTGCAACATTAGTACCGTCCTCAGGATAGTATTGTTGAGTTGGAGACCATACAACGGCTTTGTCTAGTAGTAAGCGCCATTTGATACCCTGGTTTTCTCTTGAGTGAAAATCTGAATCACCGTTAGTACTACCTTTACGACCTACATTAGTATAATTGTTTACATCAATCAACTCAGATTTCTCAACAGTGTAAACAGTTTCTGTAGGATCATCTGTCCATCTAAACTGCATACCTTTTCTACCTAGCGATTGGTATAAAGTAAAGTTTTCTGTAATAAATTTTCTATCAGGACCTCCTTTGTGGTCGTGAAATATATAACCATCAGTTTGATTTCCTGAAGAACTAAACTCATAACCTGGACCTAAGTTAAACAACCTAAAATTTACTTCTCTTGATCCAACTTTAAAACCATGACCCATCTGGTGGTTAACTTCATTTGGAGGAGCAACCGTATCGCCATAAGATTTTTGCTTCCACGACCATGCCTGGTCGATAGCGTATCTTTGTTTTCCTTTGTATTGGCCACCATGTTTCAAAGAAGGAACTATAACTCTATTAGCCCCAGCTCCTAGAAAGTGCCAGTTTTTATAAACAACACCGTTGACATCTGGTGCTCCAATTGCATCACTACCGTTTTGTATGTATAAGTGAGGATCTTGAGTTATTCTTTCTACTAAAGAAAATTTTAAAGTTTCTCCATCTACAAAATCTGCATTTTTGCTAATTTTTACCACTAACCCAGTTACAGAAACTACCACGGCGTGTCTAATACCAGAGCCAATTTGTGACCCATCAGCCCGTGTAACAACACTACCATCTTGTATTGTTCCAACAGCATCTAATGTTATATTACGATTGTTAGTTATTGCTCCATTTACAGTTTGAGTTGTTTCACTAGGAAACTGATACTGTGTTTGTAAGTGATCAGCGTCTTCATAACCTAAGGAATTATTATCAGCACTATTACCAGCCTGACCAGTTTCATCATTGGCATCATCAGAAGAATAAACATTTTGAATCCAGTACATGTCCTGTGTAGACTTTATACCGTAATTTAAACCATCAGACCCAAAAACAGTAGTAACGTAATCTGTTAAATAATCATCTTTTAATATTTTTATAAAAAATCTACCTTGAAACTCCTCATCAAACTCTTTTACTTTTTCTTCCCACAGCTCAAAATACTCTGTTCTAGTACTACTTCCAGGTGCTCCTTTTACAAAGTTTATATCGTCGTCAAACGGCTTTGATAATAATACTTCCCAATAATCAACAGCGTCTGTAAAATCTCCATCAGGACTACCTAAAGTCGTGCCATCTCCGGCATCAACTTTAATTATAGACTCTACCTCGTAATAATTAGAAATAGTGTTTAATAAATAAGATCCTATTCTAATATACCTATTTGTAGAAGTAGAGTCAGCCATGTTTTTCAAAGCGTCGTTATCGTTTATACCGCCATTACCTTTTATTCTAACCTTTATACCACCTTTTGTTGGGTATCCTGTAGTAAGGTCTGAAGAAGAACCAAAAGTTTGATCTTCTAATCTTCCTATAAACTTTTTTCTATTTTTTATAGCTTCAGGAGCTGCGCTTTCTTTTGCTATAACCTTGTAAGAAACTGTTTTAGGCGCTATAAAAGGTGAACCACCATCATGCCTTTTTTTCAACACTATTTCATCGCCTTCAGAAACTTTGTTAACATCACTAGAAGGAAAAGATACCCAGCAAAACTCTTCAGTATCGCTTTCGTATATTCTATCCATAGTAATATTGTAGTATTCTCCCTTAGGCTCTTTTATGTAGTATTTTAAATGAGTTGCCCAATCAGGAAATAAAAAGTTTTGTTTAACAAAAAAGTTGTTTGCGGTAAAAGATTCTTCTTGTGTAAGTATTACAGAGCAAGATTCTGCTTGGGAAAATATAGGTGTTTGTCTACCGTATTGATCTAAAAGAGAAGCGCCAAGCTGATAAGTACGTAAAGACTTTACAGACTTTTGAGCCGTTATGGTATTCATTAAATTTGACTCTACTGTTAAAGAAAACCTAGGCTCCTCATCTATATTATATTGATTTGTATAGTTAGCGTATAAAAGTCTATTAGCTGTTATCTCTTGAGCTTTTGCTTTTTTAGGAACGTTGTCATAAGGTCTTAACAACTGGTTGCTAGGTAGCATTGCGTGTATTTGGTCCGATGTAACTTCAACGGTTGTTAAAGTTTCTAAATCAGTACTGTTTATTGTTTTGTATTTGTAAACGCTAGTGCTATTTGAAAACTTTACTAAAACATCTAAAGACAACACATCTTTAGGTATTTTTACAAAATCTGTTATTTCTACCTTGCTAACAGTGTTTACTACGTTTGTGTTTGTTCCTAAAGAAGCATCGAAGTTATAACCTTCTTCTGTTGGTAAAAACGCTACTTCAGAAAAAGCAGATATAGCGGAATATTCTCCATCAACGTACTTCCATCTATACGCAAATCTTGGAAATTTTTCTTCAAATATAGATGTGCTTGTCTCTCTTTTTACTTCCCAATCAACTAAATCGGAAGTGTCCATTTGTTTTATAGACTCATCTATTGAAAGTATTTTAAAATCAAACACTTTTCTATAGCTATTAGAAACTACAGCTCCTGTTGTAACTTCTTCTAGTAATCTTATTCTAATTTTAACCTCGTCTGAGTCGTCGTTACTAGTCAAGGTGTTTGGCGCACTTAAAACTACAACGTCATCTTGTACAAAATTAGGTCTAGGTGTAAAAACAAGTTGTTGCAACCTAATAGTATTACCTTTGTTATCAAATACAGTGTTCTCATTTTCATCTATTAATACACTGTTAGACGTTGTTCCAGCTGGTTTTACTTGCTTGTCTCCATTAACATCTATATAGCTCCAAAAAGTAAGGTTTCTATGTGGTGATAAAGCCCATCTAAAACCTACTTTAGTGTCGTTTGCTATTGTTGATCCAGGCGCGGAACTAAGAGTTATACTACCACCTCCAGAATTTGCACTTGTGTCTATAGCTGTAATACCTATAGGTTGATTAGAAGAGTTTTTTATTGCAAAACCATTCTCTTGACAAAGCGTCATACCAACAACAACATTATTCCAATAAGTACTACCCTGTACGTTTCCACCATCGTCAGATTGGTTAAAGTTTATTGTAGTAGAGCTTACAGCACCATCAACAGTTCTTGTCCATACCCCGTTGTAATACTCTACAGAGTCAGTTGTACCAGCTCCAAATGGAGTACCCCAAGATGTTCTTGTTGTGTTTTCTGGAATTGTAAGCGTAGAACTACTTGGATCTCCACTACCAGCTATATCTCTGTATAGGTTTAAAGTTGGTGCGTCTAAAGGATATTGTTTTATAACTGTTATATGTTCTTCTAAAACATCATCGCTAGATTTTATATTATCAGAGTCAACAAATTTATTTGTAGTTGTAAAAGGATTAGTACTATCCACTCCAATTTTAAACCTTTCAATATTTATTTTTTTAGGCTCGTTTTCTGAGTCAGTAAAAAACAACATGCCATCAATAACATTAATACCTGTTATTAAATTATCTTGTGTTGTTCTAACACCATCTTGAACTCTAAAGTTTAAAAACGAAGTGTTACCACTGTGGTTATCTACTAATACAGCTTCTACTTGCTGTGTAGATTGGTCGTACTCCGCAATAACATCTTGAGATGTTCCAGAAACAAACCATATTATTTTTTGATTTTCAGGGTTTAATATACTACCTATGCACTTAGCTCCAGCTATACCTATTGATGAGACTTTTACATTACCATGAGAGTTTTGTGCAGAACCAATATCACTACCCTCTGTAGTAGCAATATCAATATTAAGTGCATCTCGGTATTGATTTTTAGGTAGTATTCTTTCGTCGAGATCTTTGTTCATCTTACCCGACGTGAAACTGTTTTTAATCTCAGGCATGTATTAGTGTTTTATTTGCTTAGATTTACCTCTAAGTATTTGAGTTAATTCTTCTGTCTTTAAATTTGATAGTCTTAGCTTAGCTGTTCTAACCGCTGCAAACCTTTCTTTTTTAAATCTTCTTACTACATACTCAGGTATTTGCATTAAACTAGCTAACACAGCGTATGCTATACACTTGTACATCGCTTCTTCAGCATACTTGTGAACAACCATCTCATCTAGCGTTCCCATTGAATCGCTTAGATATTTAAGTATTACAGTTTTTCCAGATAAGTTAGAGCTAAAATGTATATTACCTTTATTGTTATCTATAAAAAATGATCCATTTACTTGTGCATGCATAGGATCAGTACCATACCTTTGCCCTGTGTTTAAATCATACATTTCGTTGTCGTAATTATGATCGTCTTTTTTGTTTTCAGATGGAGTGTGTGTTTTAAAGTTTACCCATGTATTTGAATCTGTTGTAGCTAAAGTTCCATCAGAGTTGTATGTGTATGCACCGTTAGCATCTTGTGTTATAGCTGTAGGGTTACTGCTTTTAGACTGAGGATATATAACATGCTCTATACCGGAAGAATCACTCCAAGATAACTTTACATAATTAACGTAATCATGAGGTAGTAACATAGTTAAAGAATCAGGAATTTCTATCTCTTGTGATTTATTAGATCTATAAGTGTCATAGCTTAACTCTTGCTGCGCTCTTCTTGCGTGAAAAGCAACATCAGCTCTTTTTACTTTTTGTATTAATTTACCCTGACCAACGTATGAAACCATAAAGTTATTTATAATTTCTTTTAGCGATATATTTTGGTAGTTACCAGTTTCATTATTGTGTGAGTTAAATATTTCAATCACAGCACCAGGAGGAACTTGAGTAGATACCTGTGTTGTAGGAATGTGATTAGTACTGTAGTTACTTGTCGCTGTGTTTGTTATATCACTTATCCAATTGTACTTAAAGAAATAAACAAACATTGAGTTTTCAATTCTAACAGGCTTATTAAGCGTTACTGTTATATTGTCATCTGCTATTTTAAGTATAGATATATTTTCTGTTGTTGAAACTGCCTCTCCAGCACCGTTACCAGAAGACGTTGTGCTAAAAGAAGTTGAGTTGTTAGCATTTGTCACAGCTATAATATCCCCAACTTGCATTGTTGTGTTTTCAGCAGCTAAAGTTATAATAGAACCAGCAACATCACCAATGGCTGTACCAGTGACAGCATATGTTCCACCCGCAGAAGCTACAGCTACACCAGCCAAAGCTCTTATTGATAATTTTTTTCTACCAAAAACTATTTCAGGTGTTCCCTTTATATAAGAGTAATTTATATTACTTAACACAACACCGTTTACTTTTACAACCATATCCGTGTTGTACGAATTTGTAGTAGGGTCGTTTGATGTTGGTGGTAATGGGTTTAATAAATCAAATGTACTAAGCTGTGTTAAGCCACTAGCTTGTTGATTTATAGTTTGTATTTTAGTATAATACCTTTTTTGTTCTTGTGTAAATAATCCCATTTATTATAATTTTTCTTGTTGAACTTGCTTAGCGTCTTCTTGTGCTGCGGCTTGGTATGTTGATGGATCTTTTATAGCTATACCAGCTAATTGTAATATTTTGTTAACTAATTCAACTTGCTCAGAAACATGTAGTTGAAAGTTTTTAGAACTTGTAGCGTTGTAAAGTGCGGCTCCGTTTATTTCTGTATAACCCCAGTTTACAGCATCTGCACCATAACCAGGTATTTTAACGTAGTCTATAAAAACATTTGTATTTCTTTGTATTATACGGGCTGTAGTAGTATTTTGACCCCATACTTTTATACCGTCTTTATCTCTAGTATAAACAGGTTGGTCATTAGCAGGTCTTGCCAAAGAAGAGTTGGCGTAATATCTAAACTCGTTTTGTGGTATATATTCTGCTTCTATATAATCGTTATCCCAGTAGTACCAAACAGTACCTAATCTGTATAAATCTGGTGGTAACACTTGAGCTGTACCTTTAGTTCCTGTTGCATAGCTTTGGTAAGCACCATCAGTCAATGAATAAAAAGAGCAGCTTAAGTCAGCCAGCTTTTCATCTAACAACTCCAACATATCAGAATATGGCGTTGTGTTTCCTGGTAATCTACTAAATTGATTTATATCGTAAAAATACTGTTCAAATATTTGTGCTTGAGCTTGATTTGCAAATAAGTTAAACTCTTGAGGTGTTATATAACCTCTTTGCTCTTTGTTTGCAATAGCTAATACTCTTTGATATATCGTGTCTACGTTTACTGCCATAATTTTTTTATTGTAGTTTGCAATCGCCCCGAAGAGCGACTGCTCCTACAGTTTGATTATTTTAATTGTTTTTCTATGTTTGCATAGATTTCCATACCTTCATCAGTTTTAAACCAAGAGGCTAAAGCTGAATATGGATGCTCGTCAAATGGAACGTTCATTAGTTTTCTATCATTAGATCCCCACATAAATGTTCTTTGGTCTTGAGATAGTTTTAAAATACCCATTTCAGTAGCTTTTATACCAATATTTCTAAGCTCAACTTTATCATCATTCGCTAACTCTAAGAATAATTCAGGGTTGTTTTTAGCAAATATAAGTAAATCTCTTTTAAGTTCCTTAGAACTCATCTTAGATACTTCAGAGCCTCTCTCTACACGCATAACTGCTTCTGCTAAATCAATGTCCATTTCTCTAGCTGTTAACATAGCGTCTAACTCTATATTTAAATCTTCTAACTCTTCTATTGCTTGTTTTTTACTAGAAACTTCAGACCAAGCTTTATTAGCTTGTGGGTGGTATAAAGATAACATTTTTTGAAGAGTAATCTTGTTTTTTGGAACAGACAATATACCGTTTCTAAAAATAATTCTTCCTCTAAGAATATCACCCTTCATCTCGTCTACAAAAACCGTTTTTTGGTTTTCAGAGTACATTATTTCTCTTTCGTACCCTTTTTCTTCATCAAACCAATACAAGCCCTTAGATTTAAAAGAGTAAGATAAAGGTTGTTTATCGCTATTTAACTTGTAAATTCTATCTTTCAACTCCCAACCATTTATAACTTTGTTAGTTGGTTCTTTTCTTTTTGGCTTTGGATTATCCATAACCGGTGCTTCTACTTTTGGTTGCTTAACAACCGTTTCTTGTTTTTTTGCCATAATATAATATATAATAAAATTAATAAAAATAAAGGGACTGGGAAATTAATCCCAGTCTCCTTAAATAATAATGCTTATGCAGCTCCTTTGAATAATACAAAGTTGTTAGCACCTTGAGTAACTAGACATCTTTCAGAAAGCATGTGCATCTCCATTGCATCTAAATCAGATGTAACAGCTCCAACTGAACCAGTAGTCCAAGTTTTCATTTTTCTACTTTCCATGTTAGAAGCTCTGTATCTAACGTGTAAGAAAGGTCTCTTCATGTTTCTACCCATTGTTTGGTCATAAACAGTTGATACACCTGCAGGAATTAACATACCTCTAATAGCATTAGTACCATCAGTAGCATTTATTAGTCCTCTAGTAGAAGAATCGTTTAGATATTTAAAGTCAGACTTGTAAAAGTCATAAGACCCACGTCTGAAGCCAGTAAAGCCTAAATTTAATGCCATATCCTCTGAGTTGTTAAATACTCCGTAAGAAGTAGATCTAGCACCACCAGAAAAATATACACCACCATTTTGACCAGCTAAAATATCATCTAACTTTAAGCTAGTAGTTCTATCCATAAAAAGCATGTTTTCTTCAATAGCACCATTTGCGTCAAGCTCAGCTATTAACTCATCATAATCTGCCATTTCAGCCATAGTATTTGCTACGTTACCTCTAGTTTCTAAAGCATCGAATAAACCTTCAGTACCAGTAATAGCACCACCATGATGACCACCAGAAGTAGTTCCAGTTCCATCAACAGCTTCTAACATTGCCATTTCTAAGTAATCAGCAAAACGAGACTTAGTATCACCAGCAGCTTTTAAGTACCACATATAACCGTTTTGTCCGTCTTCACCAGAAACTTCAACCCAACCAATTTGAGAAGCATCAGACCCAGAGATCTCGTACTTGTCTTTTAGTATAATTGGCTTGTTAGTTCTAGATAAGAATTGTGGCTTGTTAGCTCCAACTCTTCCTTCAACTCCTTTAGCATACTCAGATCCAAAAACTAAAACTGATACGTCTTGGTTTTCTGCAAGACCACCAGAAGCAATGTTTCCACCGTCATAACGCTCAAAAGAAACAGCACCAGTATTCAATGCAGTTGAGTCAACAGGAGCAACAGCTGTAACATAACATCTTGTAGTTGAGTCAGCGTCAGATAATAAAATCATATCACCTACTCTAATACCGTGAAGTATAGCTGCAGTTGTACTTTCAACTGATTTACCATCAGCATCTGTGGTACCTGAGTCAAATTGTAATTTACCTAAAGTTGCTGTACCACCGTTTGCAGCTAATTTAACAGCTTTGTAAGATAAATGTAGTCTACCTTGTTCAGACCATATAACCTGATCAGAAGACATAGCTTCTTCAGCTCCTACTTGAGCTAAGAAACCTGAAATTGTTCTATTACCAAAAACCTCTGCTTCCTGCTCCATAAGGTCTGGTAAATATTGTTGAGCCCACCCATTTCCATTGGCTGTAAAGTCAATGTAATTAGTAGCCAACGTTTGTTTTAGGGGTGCTGGAGTATAACCAGCAGCGCCTACACCTGTAATTGCCATAATTTATTTTTTTAAATTTATTAGTTATTTATTTTTAATTTTAAACTTAAAGCTAGGAGAATCATCGCTAAGCACTCTAAACTTAGTACCGCTTGTATTATCGTTAGAAAAAGATTTTCTAGGATCCATACTTACGTTTTTAGCTTTTGCTACACTTTCTTTTAAAGCATCAGCTTTACCTTGTTGATAAAAATGATTAGCAATAGCATCGGGGTTCATCGCTGTATATAAAGACTTATGATAACCTTTAGCATCTGACATTTCATTATTTTCGTTCAAAAACTTTTTGACAAAATTATTAATGTCGCTTTGAGTTTCTTTAATCTCGTTAGCGTTTTTCACGTTAAACCTATACTTTTTATCACCGACGCTGTATTCAAAACCTTTGAATTTATCGTTAAAAACATTATTAGTTTTATTTAAAAAAGTATCAGTTTGTTTTTTTGCTATTT
>Ga0187219_1000871_pt1 | contig 14732 bp, 7 predicted proteins | sample 13SPOviralmetaG_FD_130162 | JGI IMG/M metagenome (GOLD analysis project Ga0187219, IMG submission 130162) | Marine viral communities from the oligotrophic San Pedro Time Series (SPOT) site, San Pedro Channel, CA, USA - 13 SPOT_SRF_2010-07-21... | ecosystem: Environmental > Aquatic > Marine >... | reverse complement strand
TATTGCAACAAAGACAAAAGGTGTAGAGGATATACCAAAGGGTGCAGATGTAGACAATAAGATATACACTACGAAAGGAGGTCTAACACTCCATATAGTAGATACAGATAATAAAGAATCTCTCGAAATAAAACATCCCTCAGGGTCTTATATTAAGATGCATTCTACTGGCGATATAGAGGTACGTTCAGCCCCTACTAAAAAGCTATCTCTCAATGGATCTAAGGAATACGGCGATGTACTTTAATATGCGTTTAAATATTAGTTCAAGCTTCTGATATCTATGGCCACTATTAATATACCGTGCTCATCTGTCATACTTCCAACCAAGGCAGAATTAACGAACATCTTTATACAACTTGCTAACTCTCCATACGATGAAGTAAAAGAGGCGCTAGATGATATCGATAAACTCCTTGGTAACTTTCCTGTATCGGTTCCTCGTCCATTATATAACGAATTAGATATACCAGAGATTGAATGGGAGAAGCGAATAACTGCGATGGTACAAGAATACCATAACTATGTTGGTGTTCGTATATTAGAGATAGTGAATAAGGTTGTTCCAATTGATTTTGAAATACCTGTTATAGGGGGATTACGAATAGACATATTAAAAATATGGAGCGATCCTTCGTATATAAAATCTATAAAAAAAATTACCTGCGAAAATATTGACACCATATACGCTTTGGTACCAGACCAATATAAAACATATGATGGTCGATATGGATTAGATTCTAAAGAATTACAATGTGATGTAGCCTTTTCGTATATAATGAGTCAACTCAATGGTGGTATATTAGGATTAATAATGAATGGTATCTCTGGAGCAATCGATGTCTTTGACGAAATATGGGATACTCTAGGCCTTCCCTCGTTCGCTGGTTTCGATTTTACGGATCCTACCTCTCTCGTTCAAAGTATTCTTGCAGATCAAACAAAGAGTGTACAAGACAAACTCGACGCTCTGTCTAATATAGCCATAGGCCCTTTCTCTCTAATAGATGCCTTAGGCGGTGAGTTCGATACGAGTATCGATATCGCAGAACGTGATATGAATCGTTTATTAGAGAAGTTACAAGACTTTATTCAGGAATATCCAACGTATCTATATAAAGTATATATGGAATCCATAGCGAAGTTTCTGGATGCGATTGGCCTTGGCAAGATATTAGAGTTTATCGTATTCGACTTCTGCGACTTCCTATCACTGATCGGAATGCCAAAATCGATTACGCTGGAGTCTGTTTTAGAAATAGCGCCGCTGACTAATTCGTCCGTTGCGTCTTTACCAACCATATCGAATATATCTGTAGACCGTAGTGGTTCGTTAAAGTATATTGCTACAGAAGGACAGACAGAGTTTACTGGAGTAGATATCCATGGCAATAGCGGTTTAAATTCTAAGCCACGCTTTGTATTCATAAATGGTACAAAAAAAATCCCTGGAGTAATTTTGAGTTCTGAAGTGCTTTATAGCGATAACACAATTACTATATCTGCTGGAACAAACGAAGGAGATACAATTTTTATATTAGATTAAAACTCGAGTATAAACATTATAAATAACTATATGGCAAACCTATCTGATAAACAAGTAAACGATAATTATAGAAAATCTAAACTCGATTCGCGAAAACGTTCGTGGACTGATTTAGACTTGTCGTTGACCATTCATCCAATCCGTAAAGATATTGTTCCATTACGTGATGATGTAGCGATAGGTAATGCTCTGAAAAATTTACTCGTGTCTAATTTTTACGAAAGGCCGTTTGCAGTAACGAAAGGTGCTAACCTTCGTTCGTTATTGTTTGAGCCTGCTGATCCTTTTACAAAGATCTCAATGCGTGATAATATAGCGCGAGTGATTCGTAGATATGAGCCTCGTGTAGATTTATTAGGAGTAGTTATAATAGATAATGCAGACGATAATGCATATAAGGTAAGTGTAAACTTTCGTATAAAAGAGAATGATCAAGAAGAAACAGTCAATATCGTATTAAGAAGATTAAGGTAGAGAAGAACTATGGCAACCAATTTAAAAGTAACAGAATTAGATTTCGATGATATCAAAAATAATTTAAAGAACTTCCTCAAACGTCAAAACGAATTTAGTAGTTATGACTTTGAAGGTAGTGGTCTCAATATATTATTAGATGTCTTAGCATATAATACTCACTACAATGCGCTCAATGCTCATTATAGTTTGAATGAATCCTTTTTGGATTCTGCGCAGATACGTGGTAATGTTGTTACCCGTGCGAAACTCTTAGGGTATATACCTCGTTCAGAATTATCCCCTCGTGCTGTTGTCAATATAACAGTAGACTTAACAGGCTCTGGTCATGATAGCCATAACTTTGATAATCCATTAACATTAGCTCGTGGTACTAAACTTCGTACAGTATTACCTGATGGTGAAGAATACAAATATCTTGTACTCAATAATAATACTGTAAATGATACAGGACGTAACTATATTTTTAATAATGTTACTTTAGTAGAAGGTGAGTTAAGAGAACTCAAATATAGAGTAGATAACGATATTGAGAATCAGAAGTTCCAATTATCTGATGTGAATGCAGATACATCTACATTGAGAGTCAGAGTACAAACAAATGAGAACAGTAATAGTTTTGATATCTATACTCAATTTGAATCTTTAGATAAAGTAGATTCCGAATCAAAAGTATTCTATTTACAAGAGAATCCATCAGGGTTCTATGAGATATACTTTGGTGATGGTGTAACTGGACGTAAGCCAACTAATAACGAAGTTGTAACAATTGACTATGTGATTACAAGTGGTGGTGAGAGCAATGGTGCAACAACATTCTCTATGATAGATTCAATATCAGGATTCTCTGCAGATACACCAACCACTGTAACTGCTTCAGTAGGTGGAGTTGAAAAAGAAACAACAGAAAGTATTCGATTCAACGCTCCGCTAACATTTATTACTCAGAACAGAGCTGTGACCGCAGAGGACTATGCTTCTATTATTAAAAAGAACTTTTCTAATGTGGATAGTATATCTACATGGGGTGGTGAAGACAATGATCCACCAGACTATGGTAAAGTATATGTATCAATTAAACCATTACTTGCTACATCATTAACTGAATCCGAAAAGGCAACTATTAAGTCAAGTATTTTAAAAGGTAAGAACATTGTTTCTATTACACCTGAAATAGTTGATCCTGAGTTTACGTATTTAGAATTAGATGTGTTCTTTAAATATAATCCTAACCTTACAGATAGGACTTCAGTTGATTTACAATCAGTTGTGAGAGATACTATTACAGATTATAATTTTGATAACCTTAATAAATTCGATGGTGTATTTAGATACTCACAATTAACAAAAGCAATTGATAATGCAGACCCGTCGATTATTAACTCAACATTACGACCAAGAATGTATCAAACAATTACAGCATCAGCTACGAATACAAATTCATTTGTTGTAACATATGCTGCACCATTTTATTTATCTGGTGAATCTACTAAAATGATTTTAACATCTACAGCAATGCAGATTAATAATATCGATCATTACTTTGGAGATAAGCCAATTAGTGGTAGTAATAAAAGACAACTATTTGTATACAAATTAGTAGAAGGCGATACTGTTGTTGTAATACCACAAGCTGGTGAAATGGATCCAGAGAAAGGAACATTAACTTTAAATAACTTTACACCCGATACAGATACAGTAGTTACACTTACAGTAGTACCTAATAGTTTAGATATTGCACCAAAAAGAAATCAGTTATTATCAGTTGTAAATGATAAAGTTATAATAAGTCCTCAGATTGATACGATTGCAGTTGGTGGCGCATCAGGTTCTATTGATTATACAACAACATCGAGAATTAAATAATGCCATATAAAAAGACATATTCTCCAGGCGTTTTAGAAAATAATACTTCTACGCTTGAAGGTACTAAGGAAGACATTCGTCTAGACCAAATATTACCAGAGAATATTGTTAATGATAATGATAAGTTAAAGAAATTCTTAGAAGCTTATTATACATTTATGAATATGGACGAATTCATATTCACAGAGAATGAAACGTTTACAGATAGAGTTACTAATGGTTCTATTCGTGTCAGAGTAGCAGACCCTAAGAATGAGAATAATAAATTCTTTAATGATCCTAGTGGTACAGACTCAGTTCTTACAGTATTGAATAATGTTACAAATCAAATAGATACAATTCCATTATCTGTAGCTAATGTAGAGATTACTAATGGTAACGAATTACCAGGTTCATTAGCAGGTACAACAAACCAAACAGGTAAAACATTAACTATTTTAAATGTACCAGTTAATGGAATTAAATTAAGTGATAGAGTAGATAATAGTGATCTAAACTCTTTATCACTTTATGAAGGATCTATAGCAACACTTGTAACTCCAGTTACAAACTGGGTAGGTCCTGGACCATCTTATGTTATGAATACTATTGAACAAGCAATGGATATCGATAACAATAGTTTAAATTATTTAGAACTAATGCAAAAAGAAATAGCAGCTACAGTTCCAAGGTCTGTAACAGTTAATAAAAGAAATCTTTATAAACAAATAATAGACTTTTATAAACTTAGAGGTTCAAGAGATTCTATTGAAATCTTTTTCAGATTATTATTTAATGATACAGCTGAAGTGGAGTTTCCTTATGACTATACATTAATACCATCGTCTGGTGCGTGGGATACTAATTCATCTCTACCTAGAGGTGGGCAATACTTAGATAACAAAGGTTTCTTATCTGATAATATTAAGTTACACGATAGCCATAGGTATCAGAAGTTTAGTTATTTAATTAAGTCTGGTATTAATATATCTGATTGGGAATACGCTTTTGATAGATTAGTCCATCCATCTGGGTTTATATATTTCTCAGAGATTTTAATATTCTTAGAATTAATAGAAGGTGTTATTACTAATCTATTTAGTAAAATGCCAGATAAACAACCAGGTATTATTGGTCCAGAAGATATACCATTAATAATTGAAGCTTTTGCTTCTCAATATTTACCGAATGTAGAAGCTAAGATACATCGTAGTGCTCAGATATCTTTAACACTTAATTCATCAGGCGCAGTTACAGCAGTAGATATATTAAATCCAGGTTATGGTTATGGGTCAGCCCCTGCTATTACTTTTAATGGAGTGGCTAAGACAGGTCAGACAACTTCAAATCCAAACATCAGTATAACAATTGATAGCAAAGGTAGATTAAACACAGATGGTATTACTATTAATAGCGCGGGAAGTAATTGGGCTCAGCTGTTCGCTTCAGTAGCAAGTAATACAAATGCTGGTAAGATATCAACATTAGAAATGTTAGGTAGAGCAGATAAGACATATTCATCTGCACCTACTATTGTATTAGATGCACCAACATCTACTGACTCAGATGGTAATTTATTATCAACAAACGTTACAGCAACTGGTACATTTACTTTAGATTCTGAAGGTGAAATATCTACTGTTAATATAACAAATGTAGGTAATGGATATATCTTAGATCCTAGTTTAAGAATTAATAGTTCATCAATGAATGAGAATAGAGTTAAGGAAACTCCTGAAAAGATTCTATTACAATTAAATCATACAGATGAAAAACCATATTCAGGTAAACAAACTAATCCTACAGGACCAGGTTCTGTAAAAGGTAGAAAACTATTTGCAGCGCCATCAGGTTCTGCAGAACTATTAAGGGTTGGTGTTTTAACTTCAGGACAAAACTGGACTGTAACTGAGCCATCATCTGGTACTAAACAACCAGAGGCTCATGAAGTTAAAACAAGAAATACTAATTTTAGAACCATTATAAATAATGGATATAAACAAAGAAAAGGTACTAATAACTTTTTCACATCGTCTAGATTGTTTGATAGTAACCAAACAATTGAGTTTTTAGGGAGCAATACTCTTCAAACTATAGACTCAACTAATATAAATAAATATAACACGTCTACTTTTATAGACATTGAATAAGAAAGGAAACAATTATGGCAGCAATAGTAACATCAAATTTTAGAGTTTTAAATGCAGAAAACTTTAAAGCAGATGTAGGTACAGATAAAGTATACGTTGGTATTGGTAAAGCAGATGCATGGTCAGCGAGCACATCAGATATAACAGATGACCCAGTATCACCGTTATATTTACCTAATGATCAATTAGATGACGAAGGTCAAGCAAGAGCAAACCTACTCGCTTTAAAGAAAGTCGCGGCAAGTGACATATCACACGTAGTGACCAGGTATGACTGGTCTTCAGGTACAACATACGACGATTGGGATTCTAATGATCCTAATATCTTTGATAAAAAGTTTTATGTAATCACATCAGAGTTTAAAGTATATAAATGTATATTCTCACCTGGTTCTGCATCAACAATACAACCAGTACAAACATTAACAGCTCCGACTCCAGAGTCAGATGGTTATATTTGGAAATACATGTATACAGTAGCAACAGCAGATGCTGAGAAGTTTCTCACAACATCATATATGCCTGTTAAGACAGTTTCCTTAGCATATGCAAATGATACTGCAGCAGAGAATGCTTTATCAGAAGGTGATTACGCTCAGTACTTAAACCAAAAAGCATCAAAAGAACATGCAAAGGCTGGTGGCATTGAAAGAATACATGTTATTAGTGGTGGTTCTGGTTATGACAGTAAACCAACGGTTACTATTTCTGGAGACGGAAGTGGTGCTGATGTTCAAGCTGCTCAAGTAACAATGGCTGGGTCAGGTGGATCTCAAACAGTATCAGCAATTGCTTTAACAGATAAAGGAACAGATTATAGAGTAGCTAAGATTAGTTTTTCAGGCGGTACTCCAGATACAGTTGCTCAAGCAAGAGTTATTCTTTCTCCCAAGCAAGGACACGGTGTAGACCCTATAAGAGAACTAGGATCATTCTTTATAGCACTTAATGCTAAACTCGATAATTCTTCAGGAGATGATATTACTACAGGTAATGACTTTAGACAAATTATGTTATTAAAAGATCCTCAACTACATAACGCTTCTGCTTATGGTGGTGCTGCTGCTACTGCAGATGTAATTAAACCAATGAGTGGTTTAGATGTAGCATCTGGTACAATTGCTAACCTACAAGTAGATGAAGTGATTGTTGGTGGTAGTGGTAATACACCTACTGCATTTGTAACAGAAGTGGATACAACTAATGGAATAGTTTATTATCATCAAAATGATAAGACAGGTTTTGAACCATTTGATAATGGCGAAACTATCACAGGACAAACAACAAGTACAGCTTTAGTATTAGAATCGTCTAATGCAAATGTTGTATCAAGTACCGGTGTAGATAGAAGATCTGGTGAAATGTTATTCTTAGAGAATAGAGCACCAATCAGTAGAAACGAAACACAAATTGAAGACATTAAAGTTATTATAGAATTTTAATAATAGGAAATATTTATGGCGACAACAGTAATAAAAACAAATTTTAATAATTATACACTTGATGATTTTGCTGAGTCAAAAAACTTTCATCGTATTCTATTTAGACCAGGACATGCAGTCCAAGCAAGAGAGCTTACACAAATGCAAACTCTCTTACAAGCTCAAATAGATAGATTTGGTCAATATAATTTTAAAGATGGTTCAAGAGTTATAGATGGTAAAGTAACTCTTAATAATGAGTATGAATTCTTAAAAGTACAATCAACATTTGTTCATAGTGATAACTCTATTACTGGAACACAACAAACTAATACTAACTTAGCTAATTATGTTGGTAAAACAATTCGTGGTGATACTACTGGTGTAGAGGCTAGAGTATTACAGGCTGTACAAGAAGTATCAGGCGAAGACCCTGCAACATTATATATTGTATATACAAAAAAAGGTGGTTCTGGTGGAGCTGCAAATACTATTTCAACATTTAGTGCTGATGAAGAAATCAGAACAACATCTGGTGTTGTAGAATATGCTAAAGTAAAACCATCTTCAGATGTGCCAACAGGAAAAGGCGTTATAGTTAATATTGAAGAAGGTGTTTATTTTATTGCTGGTAACTTTGTATATGTAGCAGGCAGTTCATTAATATTAGATAAGTATCAAACACATACCGATTATATAGTTGCTTTAAAAGTTACTGAAGCTGATATCGAATCTGCGGCAGATACTTCACTATTAGATAATGCTTCAGGTACTCCAAATGCCGCTGCACCTGGTGCATTAAGATATAAGATTAGTACACAGTTAATTAAACAAGCTATTACAGATGCAGACCCTGCTGGTTTAACAACCAGAGCAAGTAGTACTTTAGGTGAAGATCATTACATTAGCTTAATGACAGTTAAGTCTGGTATTCCTTTTATAGATGAAACTGATAAAACATTAGGTACAGAATTAACTACTAGATTAGCACAAAGAACATTTGAGGAAAGTGGAGACTATAGTGTTGAGCCATATCAAATTACTATTAAAGAATATTTAAATGATACTACAAATAATGGTTATAAAACTAAAGAACAAATTATTGCAGATGGAGATGCATCAGATAATGCAGGTGCTATATCATTTGGTAAAGATAGGTTAGTTGTACTCGTAGAAAAAAATACAGCATATGTAAAAGGCCATAGAGTTTCAACAAATATTATTAGAGCAGTTACAGTAGAAAAACCAAGAAGTTTAACTGGAGATGTTGCTACTATCGCTAACTCAACAACAAGTATACCTGTAGGTAATTATGTTAAACTAACTGCAAGTACTGTTAAAGGTATGCCTGATGTTAATACATTTACTACAATAGATTTACATAATGCTACTGGACAAGGCGGTAGTGTTATTGGTACTGCAAGAGCTAGGTCATTAGAATACGTAAGTGGTGAATTAAGGTTATACATATTTGATATTAATATGTCAGGCTCTAATGTATTTAGTGCAGTAAGATCAGTGAATCAATCTGGTACTACCCAAAACTTTATTGGTGATTTATCAAGTGCTGGTAATTTATTTGATGTAGGTAATAATGGATTAGTATTTAAGCTTCCAGCCGAATCAGTGTATACACTTAAAACATTTAACTCAAATGATGGTTCAGAAACGTCTTCATATGATATATCATATATTGTAAAACAAAAATTTGAAACAACAAACAATGGACAAATATCAGTAGATGATACAACAAATGAAACTTTTGTAAATGTTTCTAGTGTTACAGCATCATTAGGTACAGGTGTAATCGATGTTACTCCAACTATTACAGGTACAGACGGAGCAACAAGTTTAACAATTACAGATGCAGGTGGTACACCAGGATCTACTAGATTAAAAATAATGGCTGATGTTCAAGTTAACTTAGCACCTAATACTAAAGAGAAATTAACAGTTACTGGCCAAAGCGGTTCACTTACAAATGGAATATATAATTTAAGTAAAGCTGATATCGCAGAATTAACAGAAGTTAAAGATTCTAATAATACAATCATTACAGATAGGTTTATATTAGATGACGGTCAAAGAGATAACTTTTATGATAAAGGTAGAATTATTCTTAAACCAGGATTTGCAGATCCTGGCGCAATCACAGTAGCTTTTAAATATTGGCAACATGGTACAGGAGATTACTTCACTGTAAACTCATATAGAAATGATACTAATACTACATATGATGAAATACCAGTATTTAATTCTTCATATGGTCCAATCAAACTAAGAGATGCTATTGATTTCAGACCAAGGAAAGCTGATGCAGCTGATAACTTTACAGGGACTGGTGGTAGAAATGCTAGAGCTCCTAAACCTAATTCAGCTACAACTTCTCAGCTTAGCCATTACATGCCAAGGGTTGATAAACTATATGTAACTAGAGAAGGCAATTATAAAATTGAAAAAGGTATATCAGATTTAAATCCTAAAGCGCCACAATCACCAAGTGATAGTATGGGTATATATGATTTAAAACTAGGTGCATATGTTTCAAATCTAAATGAAATTAAACCAGAGATTATTGATAATAGAAGATACACTATGAAAGATATTGGTCATCTCGATAAAAGAATTAAAAACTTAGAATATTATACATCACTATCTTTATTAGAACAATCCGCAGCTGACGTACCATTATTCGATGGTGCCAATCTTAGAAGTAAAAATGGATTTATAGTTGATGGCTTTAGAGGTCATGGAGTTGCAGATGTATCTAATCCAGATTACTCTTCTGCTATTGATAAATCAAATGGTTTATTAAGACCAAAGTTTGATGAAAGAAATGTTAACTTAATTAGAAAGTCTGGTGATGCAGGTAACTGTGTAAAGAACAGTTCAGTAATTACTATGGAAATGGAAAGTACTGATAAGGTATTTGTAGACCAACCATACTCATCTTTTGCTTCTAACGTAAACCCTTATAATGTATTTACATGGGGTGGTATGATAGAGCTATCTCCAGATTCAGATGAATGGAAAGAAACAGATGTAAGACCACAAATCATTGTAGATGATTCAGACGCATACGATCAATTTAGAGAAATGGTAGAAGAACAAGGTATTCTTGGAACGGTATGGAATGAGTGGCAAACAAATTGGACAGGTTCTGAAATAAATGAAAGAGGAATCAGAGATGTCGAAGATGAAGATATATGGTGGAGACGTTTTGGTAACTTCAATAGAAATGCAAGAACTATTACTGAAACACAACATCAGTCAAGAACAGGTCTTAATACAGAATTAACTTTTGATACAGTAGAAAGGTCAACAGGCCAAAGAGTTGTAGAGATTAACTTTGTACCATTTATTAGGTCAAGAGAAATAAACTTTAAAGCTCAATTGATGAAACCTGAAACAAGAGTGCATGCATTCTTTGATGGTGTTGATGTATCTAGTTATGTAAGAGGAGAAACATTTAGTAATTCAAATCCATTTGAATTCTCTGACCAAACAAATGTAGTAACTCATGAAGGTGAAACAAGTCATCCGAGCACAGCTGGTAATTTAACAACAGATACATCTGGTAAACTATCAGGATCATTTGTTATACCAAGGAACGATGTTTTAAAATTTGCTACTGGCTTTAGAGAATTTAGATTATCAGATAGTAGTACAAATAATAAAAATACAGAAACAACATTTGCAGAAGCTCAATACGCTGCACAGGGTCTAATAGAATCAGTAGAAGAAACAATCATATCAACTAAAGTACCAAGATTAGTTCAGACAGAATTAGTTGAAGACAGAACAGTAAATACAACTACATGGGTAGATCCACTTGCTGAAACATTCTTAGTTGATAAAGATGGTGGTATATTTGTTAAGTCAGTAGATTTATTCTTTAAGAAAATAGATACTGCTATACCGGTAAGAGTAAGTATAAGGTCTGTAGAAAATGGTATACCTACTCAAAAGATTGTACCAGGTGCTGATAAAATATTATATCCAACAGATATTGCTACTCAAGCAAGTACTACTGTATCCAATTTTGCAAATGCAAATGCAGGAACTGCAACTAATTTTGCTTTTGATTATCCTGTATATTTACCACAAGATACAGAATATGCGATTGTTATTACTTCTCAATGTGATAATTATGAAGTATATGTTGCTGAAATGGGTAAACAAGATTTAACCAATGCAGAATATAGAATAGTAAAACAACCTTATGGTGGTGTATTCTTTAGTTCTCAAAATGCTTCAACATGGACTCCAGAACAAAGCAAAGATTTAAAATTTAAATTACATAGAGCATCATTTAAGACAGGACAAACAAATACAATAACATTTATAAACGATGCGATACCTGTAAGACAATTACCAAGTAATCCATTTACAACAACAAGTGGTAGTGCAGTAGTAACTGTTAACCATCCTAATCATGGCATGTATGAAACTGGAGCTGATGTAACATTAGCATTAAGTGGTAGTGCAGACGTAAATGGTATATCACATGCTAACCTAGAAGGTAACTTTGCTATTAGTAATGTAACACATAATAGTTATCAAATTACTGCAAAGAATTCTGATACTGCAAGTGCTACTGGAGCCGGTGGTGGTTTAACAGTAACAGCAAGTGAGAATAGATTAGTAAATGTTATGTACCCAGTAATTCAAAATTTACAATTACCAGGAACACAGATTACATTCTCTACTAGAATGGTAAATGGTACAAGTGTTGATGGCTCGGAAGCTGCTTATGGTGGTGCTACTGTATCTGATGCTTTCCCAATGTTACCAAATAGAAATTATTTCTTTAGATCACCAAAGCTAATTGCTTCACCATTAAATGAATCTAACATTTCAGATATTACTGCAGGGTCAGTAGAGATTACAGCAACAATGACTTCTACTAATGAAGCACTATCTCCTGTAATTGATATGAACAGATTATCATTACATACAATACAAAATATTGTTGGTAAGTCAACTAGTGTAGTAGAAACATCAGCAAGAGGTGGTACAGAGTTATGCAGATATATTACAAGAAAGGTAGAGTTGGCAGAAGAAGCAGATTCATTTACAGTATTCTTTGATGCTAATAAACCTGGTGCTGGAGATATAAAACTATTCTATAGAATTTTAGAAGGTGGTGAAAGTGGAGATATAAATGATAAAGCATTTATTGAAGCAACTCCTACTCAAGATATTCCAGTAAATGAAAGTGGATTTAGTGAAGTTAGATACGATGTTATAGAATCTACATTAAGTAATAAGAGTTTTAGTACTATTCAGATCAAGATAGTTCTTATGTCTACTAATTCGAGTTTAGTACCAAGGGTTAAGGACTTCAGAGCAATATGTGCTACATAGGATAAATATGGCAAAGAAAAAAATAAAAGAATTAGAAGGGTTTGAAAAAGATACAAATACTAAAGCTATTATAAATACTAATAGTAATGTATTTGAAGCTCGAAGAATTCAGAAGCAATTGCTAAAAGAACAAAATGATCAAATTGCAAAGATGCAAAATGATATTAATGAAATAAAGAAACTATTAAAAGGACTAAGTAAAGGATAATGGCAGCTAATAAAGAAACAAGAATAGTAAAAAGTAATACCCTAGAACAATTTAGGCAGAAGTCTAACGAGATATCTTTACACCTTGGTGATAATGAACAATTAGGTGGTCAGTTTAATGATAAAATATATAACCTTGTAGATGTATCAGCTGGTTCACTAAGGTTCTTTGGTAATGATGATAATTCTAAAACAATCAGATTTGAAATTAAACCAGAAGAATCTCTAGATAACAATTCTGGCTATTTAATACTGAATGATGTTTCTTCATTAACAGGATTTGCCGCTGGTGCAACAATATCACAAAGTGGTGGATTTGGTGCTACTGTAGTTACAAGTACAAATGAAAAGATTCTTTTAACCAATACAAGTGGTGCATATGATAGTACACAAGATATAACAGATAATAGTTCAAATACTATTGCTGCAGCTAATCATGATAGAATACATTCTGAAGGATTCTCAGTTGGTGTAGTAAGAGTATATAAAAATAATGTAGAATTAAATCAAGACTTAAGTGCTGGTGGATTCCATGTTGCTACATTGGCAGCAAGGTTAAATCTTACTGGAGCTCCAGATGTTTCAGAAGTAACTGAAGGCACTGTCTTAAATCAATCAGGTGGATTTAGTGGTACTGTATTACATGCATCAGCTACACAATTATTATTTAAATCAACTACGGGTTCTTTTAATGCTACTCAAGTTTTAAGGTTCCCTGATAACAACACTGCAATTGCAGTTGCAAAATTCTCAGGTTCACTTGTCTCATATGACACAGCTTACGGAAATGCCATCGAACTTAATACTCCGGCTAGTGCAAATGATGACATAAAAATATTCAGTGCAAACTTAGTTGATGCATTGAATGAATTACAAGGTGATATAGGTTCAGTAGAAAGTTTAACCACTACAGCAACAACGCTTCAAAGTGCGATAAACGAACACGATGCTGAACTAGGTACTATCACTGCAGGAGCTATGGGTACTACTGCTTCAACAGTTAGTAGTGCTATAGCCGAACACGAAACACAAATAGGTAATGTTAATATTAATAGTATTGCTTCAGGCAATAATACTATTACTGGTGCATTAGTTCAATTAGATACAGATATTGGAACACCGGCAAGTTTAACCACAACTGCAAAGAATAGTTTAGTTAGTGCTGTTAATGAAATAGATGCTGTGTTTGATGCATCAAATAAATCTATAGATTCAGGGTCAGCTTTTACTGTTAATGTAACGGGAGACTTTACAATAGATGCTTCAGACGATATTAAATTAGATGCTGATGGCGGTGATGTTATATTAAAAGATGGTGGAACACAATATGCTAAATTTACTCAAATGATGGGTGGCCTTGCTATTGGTGCTGGGTCAGGTAATGATATTCCTATATTGGTTTCAACCACTAAAACAACTTTCTTTAAAGATATTCAATTAGGAGATGACGAAAAAATTATTATTGGTGATGGTGCTAATGGTAACCTACAAGTATTCCATGACGGAACAAATAGTTATCTTGATGATATAGCTGAAGGAAATTTAATACTTAGAACTAATGGTTCAAGTGTTAAGATGATGGCCGGGTCTGAGGATATGGTCGTTGGAACAAAAGATGGTGCAGTCGATTTATATCATAACGGAGTTAAAAAATTAGAAACAAAAGCTGATGGTGTAGATATCATAGGTGAACTACAATCTGATTCATTAGATGTTGATGGT
>Ga0187219_1000869_pt1 | contig 14741 bp, 15 predicted proteins | sample 13SPOviralmetaG_FD_130162 | JGI IMG/M metagenome (GOLD analysis project Ga0187219, IMG submission 130162) | Marine viral communities from the oligotrophic San Pedro Time Series (SPOT) site, San Pedro Channel, CA, USA - 13 SPOT_SRF_2010-07-21... | ecosystem: Environmental > Aquatic > Marine >... | reverse complement strand
GTAATTGTTCTCTGGTCATCATTATCAGAAGTACCATGTTGCCCCGACCCTAATAAAACAACTTGAGCCTGATTAAACGCAGAGGTCATGTTTAGAGTGTAATCCCCTGTACCGTTGTCTGTAATACTTGCAACATTCAAACTAAAAGAAATTGTATCAGCACTATTACCAGTCACTTTTAGTGAGACCGCCGCAACACCTGAGACTGCACGACTAGCTGTTTCACCTGTAGCTTTTATATTTGTTACTGTGATTGTACTCATGCTAGGTCTCCTGTTACGTGTACAAAGACCCTAGAAACGTCTTCGTAACTAGAGCCGCTGGCGTTGAAATTAGAAATACCCGCACTATTTACTAAGTTATATTCGGTGTAGGAACTAATATTTTTACCACCGCTACCAGCACCCGCAGTCAAACTTGCACCCGCTGTTAGGATACAGTAATCAGCATCTTCCATGTTAGAAGTGTAGTAGGCTCTATAGTTACCTGTACCAATATCAGAAATAGAAGAACCATTAAAGCTATCTATTATCGAAACAGTACCAGTACCTTGAAAGTTAATCCAAGTCTTTGCCGCAACTTGCTTTGTTAGTGTCACTGGGTCAGTGCCGTTTATCCCACTGATTGTACCTGCTCTTATATTAGACAATGGACAAGTTCCCCCCTGTTGTGACAGTCAGCGTTATACCAGATGCTACAGTAATTGGTCCCGTTGCACTAGCATTTTCATCTGCGTCTATGGTTGTGTTAGTATTGAGCGTCTGCTCATTGATACGAAAAATATCTCCAGCCCTTGAACCAACTGTTCCATTATCGCCTTTAAACATACCGCCACCAGATACATTAGCTACTTCAAATGTGCTGTAGGCTACGACATCAAGTATATCACCTGTTGCCGCACCAGATGCTAAGATAACGTCAGAACCATTGGCGGCTGTATAATCTGCGCCATTACTTAGGAATATTCCATTAAGGTACACGTCAAGAAATTGTGGAGTATAACCACTCGTAGGAAAGCTCGTTTGAAGATTAGTCGCAGTAATACTGTCCCTAGTCTGAGTGGCCTGTGGAACTGGCTGTGTACCTATATATCCTGACATTTAAATCTCCTATATTTCTTGTGCATCCATTGCAGTCTGGTATGCAGTCTTAACTGCGTCTGTCCAAACAGCATTACAGATAGCTTGTACTTCTGTTGACTCACCTGAGATGTCCGTGTTACCCCATGTATCACCTGATTTAATTGAGCAAGATAAGACGTGACGTGAGAATGATCGGCTGATCTCTGTGCCATCTCTAGCTATCACTGTAGCTGTACGAACTTGCACATGCTTGTAATCTCCAACGACTTCAATCTTATCTTCTACTTGTGTTTCTGTTAGTGCCATATTGGCCTCCTTTAGTTTATCGTGGCGTTATTGCCACCTGTCCAACCCAATCTCTAAAAGGGTTATTGATTAGTTAGGTATGTTCCTGATATGTAAACCCATTGCGAGCCACTACCTGTAAAAATAGAAGCATCACTTACCCAACTGGCATTTGCGTATAATATATTGTAATATGCATATGCTGAATTCGTAGCGACTTCCCAAAAAGTACCTATACCACTTCCTAAGTTAACAGCGTGAGAAGATGCATGCATTGCAGAATATCCTGAGTGGTCTGTCCCTGCTTGAACCGTAAAAGGTAAAGTAATTCTAAGATAACCAGAAGGATTTGATGCTCCAGAAACATTTACACGACCTGATATTGTAACCAATTTACCTATTTTTACATAAGCAAGTCTATTAAATGAACTATTTAATGTAATAGACCCACTTTGTGTGTCAAAAACTGCATCAAATTCTCCTTCTTCATAGTCATCCAACTTGTTAGAACGACTGTCGAACTGAATGCCACCTGATAGGTAGAGGTCTTTGAAGCGTTGGGTTGGATAGCCTATGTTAGTGTCATTGTCAGACTGTGGGTAAAAATAAGGAACGCCAGATACATTACCCCAAACCAACTGCTTATTACTTTCGTTTTCTAAATAAAGAGCAACTGAGTTGGACTTAATTTTAAAGCGGCTTGCATCAGTCCCAATACTACCTACAGTTGTGCCGTCTTTGCGGAGGTTAATAATATCACCATCAGAACTTTTACGATTTAAAAAAGCACACGCATCATTGTTTACAGTAGCTAGTAATTCACCTGTAGCTTTTAACTCTGAACCAACAGTAGCTATGCCTGTTGCAGTTTTTGTGATTAACACATTTTCATTACTATCAATCGTGATTGCCGTGGCGTTTGACTGATCATCAATACCTGAGAGTGCTACCTGATAAGATGCCTGTGATATAACAACAACATTGTCACCATTCTGCGCGGCTACAGTAAGAGTAATTGTAGTACTATTCGTAGCTGTATAGTCTGTGCCATCTACTAAGCGTACACCATTCTGAAATACGTGAACCTTACCTACTGTGTAGTTCAAACCAGTAAGGCTTGTTGTTGCACCAGTGATGGTAAAAGTCTTTTTGTGTTCAACACCACTGCTTACGACAGATGCTTTTGAACCTATATAACCTGCCATTTGTTTATCCTTTGCTATTCATTGTTGTCTTTGACCCAAAGCTATGCGGTGGGTTATTATACATGATAAGAAGCTGAAATTTGAATCTCGCCTCCAGTGCTTATAGCTGAAACATCAACACCACCCCAAACGGCGTTCTGTCTAAGGTGTCGTATAAATATAGTGGTATACCCTGCATCTATACCTGCGGTAACTTGATATACATCAGGCTTTGGTAATCCTGATATAGTACCTAGACTAGCACCTGCCCTATACTGATTACTATCACTAAGAGGAGTGAAAGGTAGATTTTGTACAGTTAAACCCCCACTACCTGACCTAGAACTCCAACCAACTGTTAATGCAATAGTTACAAGATTTCCAATTTTAGTATAGTAACCTTTCTGTTTAGAGTAAGTAAAACTACCATTCTGGAAAGACGGAGCAAAAGTACCCTCTTCATAATCGGTCAACCTATTAGCCGAACCAGTACCGCCGAGGTTAATTGCAGTTGCATGGACATTGCCGCCGCCCATTACCTTAAACTGCACATTATTGTCTCCATCATGGATTGCAAGTTGTTCATGTGAGTTAGACGTTGATGTGGTTTTAATTTTTAAACCAAACTGGTTTGTAGACTCAATTTTAGCTAAATAATCACCAGAAGTAGAACCTGCTACACTAAACTTTGCTGTTGGATTCGACGTACCAATACCAACATTAGAGCCACTAACAGTTATAGCATCGGGTATGTTAATTAAGTCTGTTTGCTTACTCATTAGGTTTGCTCCAGTACGCTCACAATAACATCACAACTCGATGCTGTGTCACTTGTTACGATTACAGTGTCAGTAGTCTCCAAAATGATCTTGCCGTCCAAGACTGAGAGTGCTGAACCAGAAGGAATGGGAGTATCTTTGACCAAATAAACCCCTGCCGCTTGGACATCCACTTTGATTTGAGAAGTTGTTCTATTGGCTAAATTACATCCGATCATCACCGATGTAGTTGAACTGGGTACTGTATATGTAGTTGTAGCACCTGTACCTACCGATGCACTTGTATAATTTTTAAATGTATTTGCCATTATTTACTATCCTAACCGAGTGCTATTGCAAATGCCAGTGCTGAACCAGCTTGATCTACGTCTAAATTTGTTCTTGTTGTTGATGCGTCACTAACCGCTAATGAGCCTGTTATTGATACCCCTGTTGATGTTGTGGAAAGTTTGGATGCGTTGTTGTGGTAAAGGTCAACAGCACCACCTGTTATACCCCTAAAATACTTAGCATTTGCTGTTGACCTAAGTTGTAAGTCAGTAGCGTCTATATATAATGAACCTGTACCATTACGCTCTTCAATATAACTGTCTGTCCCATCACTATATATCCACAGGTCAGACCCAGAACCGAATATGGCTTTGTTATTATCGCCAAAAGTTACATTGCCAGTAATTGCACCACCAGCTAAAGGTAACTTAGTAGCTAATGCTGTTGTGAGTGTGGAATTATAGTTAGCATCATCATTAATAGCCGCCGCTAATTCGTTAAGATCATTGAGTGTGCTTGGTGCGCCACCAATAAGTGTTGTGATCTTATCAACTACATAAGCTGTTGTAGCTATCTTAGTGCTATCATCGCTTTCAGCTTGTGTTGTTGCTGTAGATAGACGAGCCGCTGGGATTGTTCCTGTAAGATTAGTTGCTGGAACATCAATGCCAAGGCCTTCTATATCAGCTTTAGTTTGATCAGCCGTAGCACTCGCTTCTATACCATTAAGTTTAGTATGGTCTGCATCCGTAAAGACATTACTGTCTGTAGCAGACTCAACTAGTGTTCTAATCTCTGATGCTGTTTGATCAGCAGTAGCAGATGTTTCTATACCGTTTAGCTTAGTGTGGTCAGCGTCTGTAAAGTTATTTTGGGAAAGCTCACCATCTTGAATTGAATATGTAGTATTTGTATCTGTTGAACTAATTGTTCCATTGGATGCAATAGAAACATTTGTACCAGCAGTCAAAGCCGCTACAACATTAGTTGTATCTGTTACGTCAGCATTTGCTTCGATTGCATTAAGCTTAGAATGATCTGCATCTGTAAAATTGTTTTGTGATAATTCACCATCTTGTATTGAATAAGTTGTGTCTGTGACTGTTTCTGAAGCAGTAGCTAAACCAGTTACATGACCATAAGTATCAAGGGTAATATCTTGAATGTACGTTCTACCAGTTCCATTTATAGATGCTTGTGAAGATGTATCACTATGGCTTATTGTTACATTTCCAGTACCACCACCCGATAAGCCAGAACCAGCAGTAATTGTTTGATCATCTTTAGCTGATGCCTCTATACCATTTAATTTGGAATGATCAGCATCAGTAAATACGTTGCTATCGCTTGCGGACTCGACTAATGCCCTTATTTCGGATGCTGTTTGATCTGTTGTTGCTCCTGTCTCAATTCCATTGAGCTTTGTATGATCAGCATTAGTAAAGTTATTTTGAGATAATTCTCCATCTTGCACAGTATATGTGGTGTTTGTAGATGATATTGTTCCATTTGCCGCAATTGCTACATTTGTCCCTGCTGTAAGGGAAGCAACAACATTTGACGTATCTGTTACATCTGCGTTTGCTTCTATTCCATCAAGTTTGCTGTGATCTGCATTTGTGAAATTATTTTGGCTTAATTGACCATCTTGAACGCTATATGTCGTGTTTGTATCGGTAGAGCTAATAGTACCATTGCTTGCTATTGCTATATTAGTTCCAGCAGTTAATGAAGCGACAACATTCGTTGTATCAGTTACATCCGCACTTGCCTCTATTGAATTTAATTTTGTATGATCTGCATCTGTGAATACATTACTATCCGTTGCACTTTCGACTAAAGTTCTAATTTCTGATGCAGTCTGATCAGCCGTTGCACTTGCCTCAATGCTGTCTAATTTACTTTTTAATGTATCTGTAAAAGCATTTGCTTCTGCTTGATAAAGAGCCTTTATTTGCGCCCCTGTTTGATCAGCAGTTGCGTTAGCTTCAATTGCATCTAATTTTGACTTTAAAGCATCTGTAAATGCATTAACTTCAGCTTCATATAAGGCTTTTATTTCAGCACCAGTTTGATCTGCTGTTGCACTTGCTTCAATTGCGTTTAATTTAGTGTGATCTGCGTCTGTAAATACATTACTGTCAGTTGCAGAATTTACTAAACTTCTTATTTCTGAAGACGTTTGATCAGCCGTAGCATTGCTTTCAATGTTTGCTAATTTTGTTTGTTCTGCATCACTAAATTCATTTGTATCGCTGTTGCTTTCATAAGAAGCTTTAATTTGTGCGGCTGTTTGGTCAGCAGTTGCACCTGTTTCTATTCCATCTAATTTAGTACCATCAGCCGACAAATCACGCCCGTCAACATTTCCGCTTGTAATTATGTTAGGTACAGTAAGGTTTCCTGTCAGCGTTCCACCAGCTAAAGGCAATTTTGTTGCAATAGAATTTGTAATTGTAGTGCTAAAATTAGCATCATCACCTAATGCAGATGCTAATTCATTGAGTGTATTTAATGTTTCTGGTGCGCTATCAGCTAAATTTGCAACCGCTGTATCAGCATATCCTGTATAATAACTACCATGCTGTCCATCCAGTGTATCTGCATCAACATTTAGTCCATCTATATCAGATTTTGTCTGATCTGCTGTTGCACCTGTTTCAATGCCATCAAGTTTTGCACCATCTACAGAAACATCACGACCATCAACATTTCCTGATGTAATGATATTTGTGACCGTTAAGTCACCTGTCATTACATCGCCATCTGATTGAACGTAATCACTAGCCCCTGCTGTAACAAATATGAAAGCAGACCCAGATAAATTTAATGCTTGGTTAGAATTACTGCTTTCAACAACATTTCTAGCTAATGTAGTGCCAGAAGCTGTATATGTTCCTAATCCTAACTCCCAATAATCACCATCTTCAATAGCATATCTAACAATATTACCATCAACAACTCCAGCATCACTAAAAGATTGAAACCCAGAAACAGTAGAACCTAATGTAATTGTGCCAGTACCAGTTGTAGCGGTTGTCATTTTTGCGCGATTTACAAGCACTTTTGCCATTTTTGGACTCCGTATTAGTTATGTTTCATTGATTAAGCTGGGTCAGGTATCCCAATATCAAATGTAGCCAATGTAAATGTGTTTCCGCTTGTTACTGCTTGTGATGCAGTTAATGCGGCTGTTGCTAATAATCTTGTATTAGTAACGTCAACTATTGCATAATGCGTTGCAGTTCCTGTTCCTGTAATAGAACCATCAGTTATTTGAGCTACAGTAACTTTACGACCACCGCCTGTTCTGTCAGATGGTGCGTCAATAGATAATGATGTTGAATTACCTAAAGTATGTGTTGAAGTTGCAGAAACATAGGATGTAGCTTCTTGTGAAGTAACATGAATTGCTGTTGCCTCTGTGTCTAAAACGGTAAGCCCGTTGTCAAACACTCTATCGTTTAATGTTGCCATGTTGTGGTCTCCGTTTAAGTTGCACTGTGCATGGAAAACATACCATAGAAACTTTAATTAAACAATAAAGCGATTAATAATTAAGAAAGATCGCCTATTTTTACCCTTAACACATTAGAACTATCAAAAACTTTAATATGACTATCATTTAGCTCTAACCTTTCACCGCTTGCATTATCTGCAAGTGTACCAAGGGTTAAACCTAATGCTGATATACTATTTGCACTTAATTTATTGCCTGTAATAGTTCCAGTTGCTAAAAAATTGCCATCAATAAATTGCGTTTGAGCGTCCCATCCAATGCCATTAAAAATGTATGCAACGTCTTCATTTAAGAAAATAGTATCATTTATGAGTAATCTATCTGTTTGTGCTGGCTCAATTGTTTCATCGCCATATGCATATTTAAATAATTTAGTTAAAACTTTAGTAGTTTTTGTGTTTGGCGTACCAGCACTATCACCCATACCACTATGATTTTGACAATAATAAAATAAATTTGGGGCTGAATTAGCTACTGTTATGGTTGTAAATGCTCCAGATGAACCAGCTGTTCCTGTGCTTGCAACTCCAGTTGTATATGCAGAACCACCGCCATGTGTGCCGTTGCTTGTTGTTGAAAATTTTATTGGGTGATTTGCATTGCTACTATGTGATTGATCAAATTTATATTTATAACCTTCTAACAGCTCAATTGCTGGAGATTGAATTCCATCAAAATAAAACTGCCCAGCTACAACTGTAACTGCATAATCAATAGTATCTCCAGAATTTAATTCAGCGCGATATACACCACCACCTTTTATAGCTACTTCTTCATTTGTAGTTGCATTGATACTTGCTGAAAATCCACTAACATTACCTGACATATCTACAGATTTAAGCCAATAATATTTTGTAACTTCACTACCAAGATTTGGTCTAACAAAATTTGAACCTGATGAAGAACCAACTTTCGTAGATGAACCACTACTATTTGTTGAGCTTTCATATACATCAATATATCTAAGGTCAGCATCGGCTGGGTTTGTCCATTGAATTGTAATAACACCAGTGCCGCCTGTTGCACTTAATCCAGTTGCTACTGCTGGGGCTGTTGTGTCACCACCTCCTGTAACAGTTGTACTTGTATATGCGCCCCTGTTGCCATTTACAGTGACAGCCCTTACCCTAACATTATATTCAACATTTCTAACTGGTGAAATTTTAAAAATACTATCGGACGTTCTAGCAACTGCATAACCACTATCAGTAGTTGGCTTCCATTCTACTTCATAAAAATCAACCATAGCATTTGTAGCTGAAGTCCATGTGACAAGAAATTCAGCGATTGCTGTACCATCAGTTTGTATTGATTTACTATTAACAGCAGAAAAATTACTAATTGTTAAACCATCTCTAATTTGTGTTAATGTTGTATTGTTAGAAATTATTGCTGTTTCTTCATTATTCCATGAATAAGCCGCAGATGATGTTTCTTTTAAACTTAATGATATTGTAGAACCTTTTTCATCTCCATTAAAAGTCCAGCCTACAACTTCAAATGGCTTTGTAGACCATCCGTACCTTGCAATAGTAAGATTAACAGTATCTCCAATTTCTACAGACATTGCAGTTAAATCAAATTCAGCATTAACAGTTATTTGTTCTCTTGATCTATATAATGCTAATTTTGCAAGCCTTTGTGCTAATGCTGAGTCTGTTGTTAATGGTAAATCTAAATCCATTGCACTTTCATAAACAGAACCACCGTCTTCTGTAATAAAAGTACTTGATGTAATCATTGGATAATCTGCTAATATATATTCTTGTTCTTTATCTGCAAATTGACCTTGTACTTTATTAAATTGGCTTGAATTGCTTGATTTAGTTTGAACTCCAATTTGCCCTCTTAAATTAGCTTCTGTAAATGTAACTGAAGGTGTGCTGTATACTGCAACTTTTAATTTCCAATAGCCTTGAGACCAATACAATGTACCTTGGCAAGTTGTTAATAATTTTCCTAAATTACCTTCAAAATCTACACCACAGCTTAATGAACCATTACATTTCATTTTGTTTGATGCTCCACCACCTAATGAAGCTTCACAAGCATTATAAGCCGCAATAAATGTTGTGCTATCCATATTTGCAGAAGGTACACCAAATCCATAATCAGAAATCATATAATCCCTTATACACAAAGCCGCATTATCAGACCATGCAGTTGTATTGTTTGAAGGATTGTAAACTTTTTTACCTTTTACCATACAAGTAACTACAGGAATACCTTGTGTAAATACATCTGGGTCATATTCACACTTCATATATATATAAGCCAATCCCAAATTTTTAAAATTGCTGTCTACACTTGTTGCTGAAACCAAACCGCTATCAGCTGTAGTTTGATCACCCAAATGTTTATAAATATGCACTTTGTTAGCATATGTTCCACTTGTAACCATTCCAGAACTGTTAATTGGTGATAATTCTGCATTTAAATAAATATCACCCAAAGCTTCAACTTCATGAGCCGCCATGATTATTATTTGATGAAAATATTGATTATTGTTTGTTACTTCTTGAAATGTAATTACTCCACCCTTGCGAACTTCACCATATACAAATTCATGAAACGCATTGGGAGTAACAGCATTAACCATAGCACCATTGCTACCTAAAGAATTATCATCAAATGAAGGCATATCTGGCATCATAGCGGCTGTTACAAGCATTGTAGTTGCCATCATCACTGCACCACCAATAATTACTGCTGATGTTACGGTGGTTGCACCCAATGCAAATCCTACTGAAATAGCCATTATATAAACCTCTTTGAAAATACATTTTCTATGTGACTATAACCCATTCTGCTTAGAATAGCATCAAATGGTTTATGTGTTTTTGAATTTATGATTAAAACGCTTATTTTGTCAATTTTTAAGCATTTTTCTGCAAATTTTATTAATTTTATACCCATAAATCCTTTTCGATAGTCTGGATGCAAAAATATAATATCATTAGTAGCATATAAATGATCTTTGTAATGTAAATTTCTATGAACGCAGACTACAAAATATCCTACAAGTTTACCATTATGCCTAGCAGTAAAGCATTTAATTTTGTTTTGCTTTTCACTTTCTTGGTATGCTTCCCAATCTGGATTAAGTTTAATAACATCTTTATTAAGTGCTATTTCTTCCCAATGCAATTTAATCAAATCTGGTAATTCTTTTTTTACTTGATGGTAAAATTCTTGCTGATATTCCATATTACCCCTTCTAGGGTTAAGTGGCTGGGGCTTTGTATCCCTTACCAAATTCAAGCCTTTGTTCTTGCAATCCAGTTATATAAGACATTGCTGTATCGCTTGGGTGTCTCGCTCTTTGGCTTTCATTAGTATATTTTAAGATTGCCTTACGTTTTAATCTTTTCAAATGGCTTTCAATTTTTAAATCAATTGTACTTTTTTCGCCATCATCACTAAATGTCATAACATCCATAAGGCCAGTAAAAAGAAAAATAAGGTTACTATTACCTTCTTCACCATAATAAATATTACAAATTCTATTTTGATATGGTTCAGCTAATGCCCTAATTAATAATGTAGAATTTAAACCATTAAGCTTTAAACTTGCTCCAGATGCAGTTAAATCATTGGTTTCATCTATTGCGCTTATTTTTAATAAATCACCAACGCCTTGATATGTGACGCTTCCAATGGTTTTATTACCTATACCTGTATGAAAATATAATTGATTTGGTGCATCAAATAATAAATCAACAGCGTAAAATGGCCTAGTAGATGCATTGGTAATAGCACTCGCTATGCCTGATGGAATACTTCTTGCCATTATTTAGCTTTCTTTTTAGCCTTTGCTGGTGATTTACCACCTACCCATGCTTCATTGTAATCAGTTGTTATTGGGTCGTCTGCTTTAAGTTTCCCAGATGCAGTTCTAGCACGCACAGCTTTTGTTTCTTTAACTGGTGCGTTGCCTCCAACTTCATGTGCCATTCCCATGTCTATGAAGCCTTTAAAAATTTCGTCTTGCCACTTACCTTGTGATTTATATTCTTTACCATTTTCGTAAGTTGCTGTTTCAGCACCATCTTCTCTAGTAATACCGATTGATGATTTGGTCATAGTAATTTTCATTTGGGTACTCCCTATGTGAAAAGAAGGGGGACATAAGCCCCCCAACTATTATTATGATGTAGCGTGCTTTAGAACGCGCATTGCTTCAGCCAATACAACTTCACCACCAACACGACGACGAGCGATATAACGCACGTTTCCTGTTGAAGCTTGTGAATATGGGTCACGCAATACTGATAAAGCTACACGATCAACAATCATATATCCGCGACGGAAATCGCCAAAGAATACTGATTTTGCACCAGAAGCCGCGTCAGCAATGTCAGGACATTCAAGATATGGTGAACCTAAAATTGTGTTTGGCAAGCCAGATTGACCAGAAAAGCCAGTTTGGAAAATATACTGACCAGCAGTATCTTTTAGCTTACGGATTGCACCTAATGTAGAACGGTTCATCAAGAATGTTGCATTGCTTGCATAATCTGATTTTAAGCCGTGTACCAAATCCATTAAGTTATCTGTTGAGATAGCCGCAGAAGCCGCACCAGTTGCTTGATGTCCTACTGTTGTGCCATCAGCAATACCTGTTGGTTTGTTTGTGCCGTTACCAGAAATAAACGCCGCGCCTTCAGCTTTTGCAAACTGTTCAGCAAATTCAGAGTTCATTTCAGCTTCAATATCAAACACGCTATCTTCAAGCAATTGACCAGAAATATCTACAAGAGCATACATTTCGTGTGTTGGGATAGTGTTTAAAGAAGTTGTGTAGCCAGTAGTCTCTGAACGAGTACCGCCTTCAGCAGTCCAAGCCGCCGCGAAAGTCGCAGTTTTGCTAGGAACTTCAATTTCTTTATTTGATGTTTGACGAACACGAGCAACAGAACGTACAGGAGAAATCTCAGTGATTACCTTGATTAACTCATTTACATATTCTGCTGGTGCTAAGTTACCAGCCGTAGCCGCAGTGCCAACAGTCAAAGCTTTCACTTCTTCTGGTGCCATTTGGTCTTGGCCTTTACGCATGAAGCTGTCCCAAGCTTTAAGGGATAAATCAACTTCTTTAGCTTCCATCATGTTTGCTGGACGCTTTAGCATTGTTTCGATTTCATTTAATTTTGCTTCGAAACCTTCAGCGTGTTTTTGCTGTGTTGTCAAAGATTGATTAATGTCTTCGAATTTGTCCATATCAGCTTCGATACGAGCAAGTTTAGCATCAGTTTCGCTATCAGCAGAACCTTTAGCTTCGATTTGAGCCAAGCGATCATCATTTACTTTTTTAAATTCTTCAAAAGCACCTGACATAGCTTCTACGGCTGTTTTTACTTGATCTTCCATTTGGTAGACCCTTTCCGTTTAAGTTTTGAGGATGTTGGTAAGGCTTGTTAAAGCCTCAAGGACTTTAGGCGTTTCCTCTTTTACAGCATCCCGCTGTTCAAGTGCCTTGGAAACGGCTGATGCCGCCGCCTTTGCTTCATTACGCGATAGGTTTCCCTCATCCCGAAGAAATGTTTCCCATTCACGTACTGAGCGATCTGTGCCTTTTACCGCTTCCACCCTAGCTTTGGGGTTCATCGGGAAAGTAACAGCAGATATTTCCATAAGGTCGACTGATTTTATATAGCGTATTTTGCCTTTATCATCATATTCTACCCCTTTTGGGTCAACACGATAGCCAATTGAAAGGCCATCCAATGCTCCCATTTTCATTAATTCATGCACTTCACGCCCTCTTTGCGTACCCATTGCAAGACGACCTTTTACTTTAAGACCTCTTTTGTCTTCTATTATTTCATCAAATACACCAATTGGTTCATCTGATTTATGCTGATATAATAATTTAACTGATTTTGCACCTTTTCTTCCAATTGATTTGGCAAAAGCACCTTCAACAATTATATCATTTCCAAGGTCTTTGTTACCAAAAATAGACCCATATCCTTGAAATGTACCGTTTTCTTCGTCTATTTCTTCAGATTTAATTTCGAAGGCCACATCAACGCGACCATCTTCAAACTTCGCTTCTTGATCAGAAATATAGTTTTCTAAATCAATTTGGTTTTCGTGATCCATATTCTGACCCTCTTTACTTTCGTTGTAGACCTAAACATCAACTGATATCTCAATCCATTATTCAAATAGTTTAAATCATCTAAATCAAAACTTTGAAACATATATAACACATTTATAAAGCATTTTCGATAGTTTGTTAATCCCCAATAACATATGTTATAATTCAGCCCCTTCTGGATTGTTTAAAATCTCCAATGGCTTGTTGCTTAAAACAGCTTCCATCATTTCAATTGCTATTTCTGCATTATTGCCTCGACCTTCAGCAATTGCTGGTTTGTGGCCAAATTTATCAATATATTCATTTAGTGCTTGATCAAACATCTTCTGATATTTCCTTCATTTTTTGTATAAAAATTGCATAAGTTTCTGGCATGTACTTTTTCAACCATTTGATTGCTTTGGTATGTGATTGTACGGCATATATATTTGCAAATATTTCATGTTGTTGTCCAGTTGGACGTTTTTTCCAATATGATTGTGTATGCCCCCAAGCATTGTAATCTTTTCTAAATTTACCTTTTGCATAACTATCAATAATATCAGACAACATTGTAGCACCTAAAAATTTAGGAACAGTTTTCATATATGTTGTTGTTGTTCCATTGCTAAATTTCTTTGTGGTTTCAACTTTTTTAAACAATTCATCAAATTGCTTATCAAACATTTTTTCTTTGTTTCTTTGACCTTTTGCTATTCCCATTTTTTTGCCATCTGCCAATATGGAACTTTTCAATCCATCATCTGACCACCATTTTGTACCTTCATTAATTCCAATTATATGATCTACATGATGGCCATATTCATGAACTGCGGTTAAATCATTTAAATCTGTGCTTAAATGTTTTTCATTGGCATAATAAACACCACGACCTTCAGTTATTCTTGTTGGTTTTACCAATTTTTCAGCGACAGACAAAGTTAATACAGTCATATTATCATTTAATGCATTTGTAATATCAGATGGTTTGAATTTTGAATTTCTTTTCATCACCATAATATTTTCAAGCTCAAGTTTAGGCTTTTCAACAGGTACAAAAGCAATTGGTTTTGGTAATGGTTTGGCTACACCATCATCAAACAAACTATCTTCATCAGTAAAATATATTGCTAAACATCTGCAATTTATGTTGTTGCCAGCACCACCACCACCATCATGTGGATATTTCATTTCTATGCGGTTTCCTTTGTACGGCACAACAAACATATCATCTATGCCGACTTCCTGACCATTTACCGATGCATGACCACTACGAGTTCTTGCATCTGAAACAGAAACCCAACGCTTTTTTTGCCTTGGCAATCCTAATTCTTTTGTTGCCTCATGTGTAGCATATGAAGCCGCGGCATGTGTTTCTGTCCTTGCTATTGTTGTTGCTCTTGAACGTGCTATAGAACCACTTGTCCTTTGTCTTATTAGTTTTGCTGTTTTAGCAACTCCCAAACCATCAGCTTCACCAATTTCAATAGCTTTTAATATGCTTTTTCTAGTGGCATTTGTTATACCAACAACTTTTTG
>Ga0187219_1000865_pt1 | contig 14759 bp, 27 predicted proteins | sample 13SPOviralmetaG_FD_130162 | JGI IMG/M metagenome (GOLD analysis project Ga0187219, IMG submission 130162) | Marine viral communities from the oligotrophic San Pedro Time Series (SPOT) site, San Pedro Channel, CA, USA - 13 SPOT_SRF_2010-07-21... | ecosystem: Environmental > Aquatic > Marine >... | reverse complement strand
TGCTTCATCTGGAGATGCAGAGATTGCTCATACAATGTCTGTCCCAGCTGATACAACAGTTGAGTTAGCAGGAACATCTAAAATAGTATTGGAAGCTGGAGATTCAATTCAATTAACTGGAGGCAATACTTCTGGTAACTTGGAAGCTTTTGTAAGTGCTTTAGAAATAACCTAGGAGGTTACAATGCCTTTTGGTTATATAGGACAAAACCAACCAAAACAAAGAATTAAAAACACTGGCGTTATGTCATCTTTTGATGCTTCTCTTTTAACAAAAGATAAAATATTTAGTGGTTCAACAGTTTTAGTTGCAGAAGTTACCACAACAGACTCAGCAACTATAGTTTTAAATAACATTCAAGAAGATAAATTTAATACACATTTAGTTGTTTATACAGCTATGCCTACTCAAACAGGTTCGGATACAGGACACTTTAATGTAAGAATATCCGATGACAATGGTAGTACTTTTAAATCTGGTGGTAATTATGCACAAGCTAGATTTTCTCAATATAGTGGTGGTGTATTAAATCAAAACAGCACAGGTACAAGTTCTTTTCAATATTTTAATGCTTATACAAATGAAGACTATGGTGGTGGAGGTTATATGTATTTTCACAATATGGGGGCATCAGATAAATATACTCAAATGACAGCTCACGGTGTTGCTGGTATCAGTGCTACTGATGTTCAGTCACGATTTGGTGGGGGTTCTTATAAAGTAGCTGAAACACACAATGCTTTACAGTTTTTTAAAGAAAATTACTCAAGTGGTAATGGTGAACATTATATGGGAACTTGGCGTATGTATGGATTAAAAGAATGAGTGCTTTACGATTTATAAAAAAAGTAGAAGTTACTTCAGCTGTTTCAACTGTAAATGTTACTGATGTTTTCAGTAGTGATTTTGAACTATATAAAATAATATGGGATGATTGGGTAGCAACTGGTACTGCTGGTTGGGTTGATATTAGATTAATCAATTCTAGTGATTCTGCTGTATCTACTTCAAATTACTGTGGTGCTCATATGGATATGAATAGTGCTGGTGTAGGAGATTTTAAAGATGCTAATGATAATAAATTTGATAGAGGATTAGTTTATAACCACGGTTCAACAGGTGGGTGTCAAGAGATGTGGGTTATGAATCCTTATGAAAGTGATAGATATACATTTATAACTGCAACAACTAGAAATTATGCAGGAAGCGGTGACAGTGGAGATTATAAACTACTTTGTTTTAAACAACTTTCAACAATAACAGGTATACAAGCGGTGCAATTAAGTGGATATCCTATGACTGGTTCAGTAAAAGTATACGGAATGAGTAAAGTATAATGGGTTTTAAATTAGTAGATAATTATGTTTTACCAAGTGCAGCTTCAACTGTAACTATAGGTGGAGGTAGCAGTGGTAGCTCAACCTATAATTATGCAATACCAACATCTACTAATAATCCTCATTTTGTAGTTATTCAAAATGTAGGTCCAATCAATGATGATGTTAGTCTTTATTGTAGAGTTACTAAGTCTGGTAGTGCTGATACAAGTAGTAATTATGATACAACTCACAAAAATATGTACGACCAGACTTATAATATTAGTAATACTTTTAACGCAAGTGAAAATAAGATGAATATGGGTAACTGTGGAACTGGTAATTCTGAAACTCATAATGCTTATTTTTGGTTATATAATTTTGGTTCTTCAACTTTATCTAGTGTAATGAGTAGAACACATATGAATGTATCTTCTGGACAAAGACTTTATGGTCAAATTGGTGGAACATCTCAATCTGTTGCTTCTGCTACAGATGGTTTAGTTTTTTATTTTGCAAGTGGCAATATAGCAAAAGGTTCCTTTACAATGTACGAGGTTACATAAATGAGTAAAAGTAATAAATACGGTTATAGCGGAGTAGATATTCCTACACAAGCATTTCAAGCTAATGTAGGTAAGTTTGACCCAGCTGAAATAAATGAATTAGTACAAGAAGATAAATGGACACAGTATGGACAATTAGAATTAATTGAAACTCAAAGCTCTACAAGCTATTCTGAAATAACTTTTTCAGATATAAAAGAAACTACTTATAATGTACATTTACTTCAATTTAGTAATGTCAAAATGCCTTCTGGAGCTGGAACTCACTATCCGGGGTTTAGATTTTCTCAAGGTGGTACTTTTAACACTTCAAATTACGATTATGCTGCTTCTTGGTTCTCGGTGACTGATTCTGGCAATAGTTCAGTTAGAAACAGTAATCACGGTAATATTGCTATAGGTATTGGTTCTAGTCATAGTTTAGTTTATAGTGGTTACGCTTATTTTTATAACTTAGGTGACTCTATAAGATATTCTTACGCATCTGGACAAACTGTACTTTCAGAAACTAGCGGTACAGTATTTAACACTTTCTTTAATGGAGCTTCTCCGTACACTTCTCAAGTAGATGGTATAAAGTTTATGAGTACGAATACACCTACTATGACTTCTGGAACATTTTCTTTATATGGAATTAGGTATTCATAATGGCTACTAATTTAGAATTTATAAAAGAAGTTGTTTTAGATGCAAGTGGTGGTTCAGATACAAAAATAGTATTGCAAAACATATTTTCTGAAAGATATAAGAATTACTTTATAACTATGACAAAAATAGGTAGCAATATTAATTACTATGTTTGGTCAAGATTAATAGATGCTTCTGACAATGAAATTACAGGAAGTGAATATGCTTATGCATCAGAGCAATTAAAATCTTACGGTACTGAATATGAAGGTAAAAGTACAGGTACAACTAATTGGAATTATATGAGTTATGTAGGAAGTGGAGATGAAGATAGTGGTGGTATGTCTTTATATATTCACAACCCTTATGATGCTAACTCATACACTTTTGCAACAGGCGAAGGTATTGGATATTACGGAACATCTGGACATTTAGGTTACAAGTTCATTGGTGTTCATAAGGTTGAAGAAAGAATTACTGGTATAACATTTAATGGTGCTAGTGATTATTCAGAATTTATAGTAAAGGTATATGGTATAAAGTAATGGCTGGTTCTTTAGTTTTATTAGATGAAAAAACTTTAAGTTCTACTGCTGCAACTGTAGATTTAGGTGATAGTAACTGGGATAGTTCTTATGATGTTTATCAAGTTTTGGTAACTAATCAACGATTTGATGCTACTAACAATGTTTTTTATTATAGATTTTTAGCTTCTGGAAGTCCTAACGAAACTGAAAATTATGATTCTGCATATCGTTTGTTGAGAGCTGATGCTTCTTATGGTCGTGTTGGAGACACAAACCAAACATATCTTAGAGGTAGTGTAGCTGGTACAGGAACAGGTGAAAGAGGTAATTATATTTTATACTTATATAATTTTAATAATTCTTCTGAGTATTCATCAGTTGTGCAAAAAGGTGCTGACTATGACCCTAATACAGGTTCAGTAATTTCAAGAACTGGTGGTGGAGTTTTAACAGTAGATGAAGCCCATAATGGTTTAAGATTTCTTGGTTCAAATGGTGCAAATTTTCAAGTAGATACAAGTTTTAGATTATACGGAATAAAGAAGTAATGGTAAGAATATATATGTTACAATTTAAGGAGGTGATATAAATGGCAACAATAGAAGAATTAACAGCGTCAGCACAGACAGCGATAGACGCACTTAAAACAGCAAATGGCGGAGACGGTATGTGGGCTCAAGTCAATAACGAAAGACGAGAGTTTACAGAAGCTGAATACGACCAAGCAGTAATTGACAAAGCAAATAGCAATTTTGACTTTCAAGAAAATGGTTATAAACAAGCTAGACAAGAAGCTTACAAATCACTACCAGAACAACTAGATATGATGTACTGGGATGGAGTAAATGGTACAACCCTTTGGGCAGACCATATAGCTGAGGTAAAAGAAGACAACCCAAAACCGGAGTAATAAATGAGTACGACATACGGGAATAGACCTATAAGAGTTAAATTTACAAATGGTAACTCTGATGGACTTGCAGAATACCATGATGGTTCGGACGCAGATGCAGATGGTGTTCTTATTCCAAGGTTTACAACAACCCAAAGAGATAACTTGGCAACCAGTAAAGTTTATTCTGGTTTAATAGTCTATAACTCAACAGATTCAAAATTACAAGTTTATACCGGTTCAGACAATACAAACAACAGCGCAAGCTGGGGAGAGTTGACTATTGGTGGAGCAACGACAGCTAAAATTTTGGCTTTGTCTTAAATGTTTAAAAACATAAAATTACAAAACCAATGATAAGATATACACGGGATAATTAATCATGGCAGACACATTTAAAAGCTTAGTTTTCAATCTAGAAGACGAAACAGAACACTCTATTCCTTTTGTGAATGCGGCTGGAACGCAAACGCAAATTAATTTAGATAGTAGTGGTGATATTGCATTTACTGACGCATCTGCTGACTCTTCAGACCCTATAGATGTCTCAGCTTCAGATATTTTAGTAATAACAGACCAAACAGGAAGTACTTCTAATTTATCTGTAATTAATCCTCTTTTATATACAACACCTTCTGCAACGCAAACAGTTATTGTTTCTGCTCAAGTTGCTAATGTTGTAGACACTAATGGAAATGTTAACTTTAAATTAACAAAATCAAATGGTGATGAAGTTTTCTTAGTAAAAGATTATACAGTAGCTGCTGATACGAAAGATAACTTAGTAGAAGGTAAATTATTTTTAGAAGCTGGAGATAAAATATATGGATACACTGGAGCACTAGAAGGTAGCTATATAGATTTAACAATTAACTTATTGGAGATTGCATAATATGGCAGAAAGAACAGTACATGTAACTCTTGATGGAAGTAATCAAACTTCTGGTCTTTCTATATTTTTTGAAGGTGCAAATTCTGGTTTAAGATTACCAGCAGGTTCTACAGCAAATAGAGACAGTTCAGCAGCAGCTGGAGATACAAGATTTAATTCTGATGACAATGTAGTTGAATATTATAACGGTTCTGCTTGGATTCAAGTAGGTAGTGCTTCTACACAAACACTAACTAATAAAACTTTTGACGCAAATGGTACAGGCAACTCAATATCTAATATAGAAGTAGCAGATTTTGCTAGTGGTGTATTAGATACTGATATATCTTCTGTTTCGTCAAATGACAATACTTTTTTTAGCGCTAAGTCTTTAGTAGATTATATAACATCTAACTTAGTTACTACTACTGGAAATGAAACTTTAACAAATAAAACTTTCGATTTAGACAGCAATACCGTTTCTAATATGGAAATAGATAATTTTAAAAACACAGCAATTGTTACAGAATCCGAAGGTATGGGTTCTAGTGATAACGATACATCTTTTCCAACAACCGCTGCTTTAGTAGATTACTACTCTGGTGGAAATGGTATAACTTTCTCTTCTGGAGACTTTAGTTTAAACTTTACTGGTTCAACTGATGGTACATCAATAGAAGTTGACATAGCAACAGACCAAGTACTTGTTTACGATTCAGACGGTTCTGCTAATAAAAAAATTAATGCAAGTCAGATGGCTGCAAAAATAAACCATACAAGTGCCAAGATTTTCTTTGTAATGAACGGCGGGGACTAAAAGACAATGATGTTTAAGACACATGATATACTTGTTTATCATAAAAATATTTTGGAGATAAATAATGGCAAATAGACCAATTTATGTAACTAGTACAAACGGAACCTTTGATGGTTTAAGAGAATTTGCAGATGGTGCTAACTCTGGTTTAAAAATACCTGGTGGTTCAACTGCTAATAGAAATTCTTCAGCAAGTACTGGTGAAGTAAGATACAATACAGACAATAATTATTTAGAATACTATAACGGCTCTGCTTGGGTAGAGCTAGCACCAGACGCTACTGAAACTTTAACAAATAAAACATTAGATGTTAATGGTACAGGTAACTCAGTTACCAATTTAGAAGTAGCAGATTTTGCCTCTGGTGTTGTTGATACAGACTTATCAAGTGTTTCTTCTAGTGATGATACATTAGCTTCAGCAAAAGCAACAAAAGCATATATTGACTCTAACGCTGTTACTCTTACTAGTTCACAAACTTTAACAAATAAAACCCTAGATATAGATAGCAACACTCTATCTAATTTAGAAGTAGATAATTTTAAAGCTTCTGCAATAGTTATAGAATCAGAAGGTTTAGCAAGTTCCGATAATGATACCTCTATCCCAACGACAGCAGCTGTAGTAGACTATTTCAGCGCATCTAGTGGTCTTAGTATGACTGCTGGAACTTTGGCTTTAGATATCAACGGAGCTACAGATGGTACATCCATAACAGTAGATGGAAACAATGATTTAGTATTGTTGTATGACGCATCTGCGACACAGGTAGTAAAAGTAAAAACAAGCCAAATAGCGAGTCCTGCAAGTTTAAACACTTCAGCACTTTTCTTTGGATTAAACGGATAGTATAGGAGATAAATAATGGCTAGCGGATTATTAGCAAGAAGAAATGGCGATGACTCAGACGGAACAGTATATACTGCTCCATCAAGTACATTAAGCGTTGTAAACTTAAACATTGCAAACACCACTTCTTCAGCAGATGTAATTACAGTCTATGTTGCTCCAACAGGCGCTACTTTAGGTACAGAACACAAGATTGAATCTTTCACTCTTGGTGCTAACTCTGTACTTGAAAGAACAAACATCGTTTTAGATGCAGGTTCTTTTATAGCAGTTAACGCAACTGCTGGTACTGTAGCAAACTGTTGGGGAATAGAAGAATCAGTATAAACTTAGGAGAATAAGTGCGATATCACTTAGATAACACACAAAAAATTAAATCTATTCAAAGAGTAGTAGTTACTCGAACAGGTGAAAGCAGTGGTACTTTTTCAAGTACTATTAGTTCTGTCGATACTGCTAAAACCTTCCTCATTGCTGGTGGGGAAGGATATCATATTTATTCAGTAGGCTACTTCACATTTGGAAACCCTCAGTTATCAGACTGGGGTCAAGTTCGTGGTGGTGAAACAGACCAAGGTTGCTACTTGCAAGATAGTACCACTCTTAGATGGGGTGCTAATATTTCTGGTAACAGAACTGAATCTAACGATGAAGCTAGATTAGCTGTACAAGTTGTGGAGTATGAATAATGGGTAGAAACTACAACAGTATTGCAAACAATGCTGCTGGTATTAAAAGTATACAAAGAGGAACATTTACACACTCATCTTCTACTTCGACTACTATCACATTTACTGAAACAATATCTGCTGTTGATTTAGACAAATCTTTTTTAAGTACATTAAGAAGTAAACATTTTAGCTATGGATATAACACTTGGGAAAACACTACTTTTGCTAGTGTACAGTGTGAAGCTCCCGATGTTTATTTATCTGATAGTACAACTATTACAGCAAAAGCTCAGAATAGCAGTTTTAATCAAGTTGGGCGTAGAAGACCTATAGTCGCCTATGAAGTGATAGAGTATTATTAATGAGAAATATAAGAAGACAAAGCAATGTAGTAAGTGTTCAGCATGTAAGTGTTGGTAATACTACTGGTTCTACTACTGTTACTATATCAGAAGTAAATATAGAAAAATCACAGCTATATGGAAGTACTCGTTCTGGTGTTGGTAACTGGGGACACAGTAACACCTCTGCTAGGTTAAGTAACAGTACTACTATACAAACATCTGCTAATGGTTATCCAAATATTGGAAACGGTACTAGCTATTATCATGTCGTGGAGTATGCAGACTAATGGGAAGAATAATAGAAGAATCCGGTAATAGAAGCCCAGTAATAAAGTCAATACAAACAGTTAATGGTGGTGGTAGCCCACAAACAATTAGTGAAGTTAATCTTGATAGAACAATCGTAATGAATAACCCTAGAACAAGGGAAAGAGGAAGTGTATATTTAGCTAGTTCTACATCACTTGCAAGATATAATGATACATCTTTTTACCATACACAAATAATAGAATATTATTAAATGTGTGATACTATTATAAAGTTACAAAATATAGGAGATAAAATATGAGTGCATTTTTTTGTACACTAACAGACGGCAATGTTGTTAGCTCAACAAAGCAAGTTAAATCTAATCTTATCAAGGTAGTTGACGGAGTGGAGCAATTATTCTCTGACTTAGACGACCACATGGTAATAGAAAGTTTAGAAACTTGTGATGTTGGTAATAAATGGACTGGTTCTGAATTTATAGAAGCCGGTGTTGATTCACAAGGTCAAAACAGATGGTTTGACCCTGATAATGGAACACACATGGAAAATGTATATGATTCTGAAACTGGTGTTATTACAGGCTCACAAGAAGTCAGCTAGTTAAAGAGTTTAATTTTTCGTACACACCCAAGTTAAATATGTTATATTCGTATAGTGCTTGGGTGTAGAAAAAAGACAAAGTGTTCTTTTTTAAATAAGGCTTAGTAATCTTTTTAATTCTTTGTTTAAATTTATCACTACTGTGATTACTAAAAAAATCTTCTGCTACATTAGTAGCATGATTCCAAAATTCTGTATCCCATTTACTACCTGCTAGATAGTGCATTAATATTACTTCTTGTGATTCTTGTATATATTCAAGGTATCTATCGTTGTGAAAAGGTTGGTCATATACTAAATGTTCAAAATAATCAGAAGCTAATCTAATTGTATTAGAAAAAGCAGTAGCTTCAAAAGGCTCTAAGAAAGCTGCTTTGTTACCGTTATATAAAACATTGTCTTTTACTGCTTGCTTTATATAGTAATTTTTAAATGGAAAAGATTTAAACTTTAAGTCAGAAATATCATATGCTTCGTCAAATAGATGTATTAACATATCATCTTCTATTTCACTATCTGAATTAAGGTCTTGATTAAATATGTATGTACAGAATAAAAAGTCCTTTGTAGGTATCATTGATATCCAACCATAAGGTCTGGCTATAATTCTTGTGTAATCAAATTGTGGGTATAACCAAGGTATTTTAGTTCCACGAGCTTTATTTACTGGTATATGTTTGGAAAAAGCGTAATCATCATCCCAATTAGGTGGTGTAGTATCTACGATATAATCTGTGTCTAAACTTTTATAAGATACATCTTTTAACTCAGTATATTTTATATTGTCGTTTAGCTTTTGTAGATAGTTAATCATATCTACAGAATTAAACTGTACAGATATGTTACCTGTTTTAAAACTTTGAAAATATGTGTTATCCCCAAAGTTTTCTTTACTAACACCTGTTTTGTGAAAACCTTTAAATTCTTTTACTTCTGGATAAGTAAGGTTATTTATTTCAGACATGTAGCCATAAAAATCTAATGCTGTAGATATACCTACATCTTGTTCTGGATAAGAAGTGTTATATACACACTCTACTTCCCAATGCTCGACATTATTAAAGAAATTAACAGACATCATACCTGCTAAACCTTTTCCTATCACTGTAATCTTTTTCATTATGATATAATCTTAACATGAAAAAAATCATATTAACTTCAGCTGTAGAAGGCTTTTCAAATTTAGAAGCATCTAAAATACACAAGGCAAGAGATTTTTTACCTAAATGGTATAAAAATTTACCTAAAGATATAGAAGATGGAAATGGTTATAACGGATTTGTAAGCAAACTCATACCTAATCTTAAAACAGCCAAAATGTGCCCTAGCTTTGGTGATTTATTTAAAGAAAGTTATGTAGTTACAGCTCCTTGTGACATACACATTGGACAGACTGAAAGAGGAACTTGGGTATCAAAGATGTCTAATCCAGACTTTATATTAAGACGACATCCAGACGATATGTACACTAATCATGTAAAAGAAAGTGGCGTAAGAGGTATGTACACACTTTCTACTGGATGGAATATAATAACGCCTAAAGGATATAGTGCTAGATTTGACCCTTTGTTTTATCATCACAATAAAGATTGGGTTGTACCGCCAGGTATCGTAAAACAAGATAAGTTTCACTCTCTTAATATTATTATATTATATACCTCTGAAAAGGATGAAATATACATAAAGCAAGGTGAACCACTTTGTTACTTAACACCTTATAAAAGACAAAATTATCGTATTGCTTATGAAAGCTATGAAAAACATAGAGATAGAATAAAAACATCAAAATTATCTATTGTTAATAAATTTAAGTTTGGATATTTAAAAGAAAGTAGGTCAATGAAGTGAAAATAACTGTTATACCTAAAGATAAGTCAAGAGAGATATTTTTAAAGTTACACCCACCATATTTAGCAAAAGATTTAAAACCAGATTGGTGGAAAAAGTTAAAGCCTGGAAGTCAAAAAGATAGTTGGATACTACAACATGTTAGACCAAAGGACTGGTACAACTATGATGGATTTACTGCTAAAAGATGCCCTGCTATACAAGATACGCTTAGTACTGGACTAATACTTCCTTTATGGACAAAGATGTTCATAGGTCAAGAATATGATAAAGATGGAACACCTAATTGGACACACTCAGCAACTACTGGTGACCAAATAATAGGAAAAACTTTTGTCACTACACATATGCCTTTTGCATTTAAAGGTATGGATATTGGAGCTACTGCACAAGGAGATATATTAAAGATAGAAATGCCTTACAAAATAATAGTTCCAGAAGGATATGACATTATGTATTCAGACCCTTTTTATCATTTTAGAAATGATGTAAGATGTTTAACTGGAATAGTAGAAGCAGACAAGTGGGGATATGTTTCTTTTCCATTTTCAATCCTAAATTATGAGTGTACTGTAGAGCCAGGCACACCTTTTATACACGCATTAATTTATAAAAGAGAAGATGAAAAAGTCGAATTAGAGTGTAGAATGGGTACAGAAGAAGAATATGAACAAAATCTACTTGAACAAAGAGATTTTATGATTAAGGAAAAAGACTATAGGAGCTTTAGAGATGAAACTTGAAGTTATTGATAACTTTTTATCACCAACATATTTTGAATACCTAAACGAACATATTGTTCAAAGCCCAAGATTTGAATGGTCTTACTTAAATAATGTTACATCAGCAAAAGATGAAGGGGATGATTGGTCTTTTGGTTATACTCATGTATTAATTGAAACACCTACAGGTAGACCATTGTCACCTCATTTTCCAGCTTTTATTGGTGCTTTATGTGACATACAAGAAGCAACAGGCTTAGATAAATGTACACGAGCAAGATTAGATATGACTACTAAAACTCCTGCTCCTTTTGAACATCAAGTTCATATAGATACTGCTAGACCAAACTATAGCTGTATATTGTATATAAACGATACAGATGGTGACACAATAATGTACGAAGAAACTACAAAAGACCCTTCAGCACCTATTCCAGAAAAATTAACAGAAAGAGAAAGAATAAAGCCTGTTGCAAACAGATTAGTAATTTTTGATGGCTACATACTTCATACAGGTATGTCACCAATGAAAAACAAAAATAGAATACTTCTCAATACAAACTTTATGGCTGATGACCAGTAAGCTATATTGGTTTTTACTACAATCACAAGACACTGCTCCGTCTAACATATATCCATATCCAAGGATGGAAAAGACTACTGTACCAATGTGTCCACAAACAGTTAAGGTACAAAACAGAATAGTATATTTGGATATGGCTTATAACTTAGATGTTATTAGTGGTAAAGGCAATGATTACATATTTCAAAGTAGAGAAATAACTGAGCCAAACATAAGTAAAGTAAATCCAGTATTACATGCTATGCAACATGATGGAGATGATATAGTACACATACACTGCCCTTATGTATTTCTTTCAGACAATAAAGACTTAGAAGCAAATATGTTAGCACCAGATGTAACTACCAAACATGCTCTTGGAAATTCTAAAGTTATAGAAGGTCTTTTACCTGTTGGTAGATATGGAAGAAGTTTAGATGTGGCTATAAGATTTGGTGAAATGGAAAAGTTGCAATTAGTAAAAGGTGACCATATAGCAAAGTTAGTCTTTAATGATGATGTAGAACTAATACACATAGACCCTACAGATAAAATACTTGATTATATAAAGACTTCATTTCAAGTAACGCTTTATACCAAAGGTGTAAGAGATATATTTAAAAGAGCTGCTGCAATATACCCATATAAAGAATTGGAAAAATGTGAAAAAATTATCCATAATAGGTAGAGGAACAGCAGGAGCTTTAGCTGTTAATTATTTTTCTCACTATACAGACTATGAAATAGATTTATATTTTGATAGTAGTAAGCAACCACAAGCTGTTGGAGAAGGTTCACAACTTGACCTTCTATCCCACTTGCATCAAACACTAAATATGTCTTGGGAAGAAGTTAAAAATTATCTTGACGCACATATTAAAAAAGGAATAAATTATGTCAATTGGAGAGAAGACTTTATACATCATTTACCTATGCCCTACGCTTCTTTACATTTTGATGCCGTAAAATTACAAGATTATTTGCTTTATATTAATAGAAAAAATATTAAGTTAATTGATAAAAAAGTAACACATGACATGATAGATAGTGATTTTATTATGGATTGTTCGGGTTCACCAACTGCTTGGGAACATGATTATAACAAAGCAGAGTATATACCTGTTAATGCTGGTTTAGTACGACACTACTTGTGGGATTATCCAAAATTTGATTATACACAAGCTATAGCTAGACCATACGGCTGGATATTTGGAATACCTTTACAAAGTCGTATTTCTTATGGTTATATGTACAACAGAAAAATTAACGATATTAATGATATTAAAAAAGATTTTGCTTTATTTGAAAAAGAACAAAAACTAAAAGCTTTTTCTAATGAATCATCTTTGAAGTTTAAAAATTATTACAGAGAAAAAAACTTTACTAAAAAGGTTTCATATAACGGGAATGCTTCATTTTTTTTAGAGCCTCTAGAAGCTACAAGTATTAATGCAATGTTAAGAATTAATTATCTTGCATTAGCTGTACAAACAGAGAGAGTTGGACTAGAAGAAGCTAACTCCTTGTACAAGCAAGATTTTAAAGAATATCAAGAGGTTATAGCTTTACATTATTTTGGTGGTTCTAAGTATAAAACAGACTTTTGGACACACGCTACTGATATAGCTACTAAGTGTATGAAAAAGTTTCCAGAAATAAAATATATCTTACAACTTCCCGAGCTCTCGAAAACTCATGGCTCTTGGAACGCTTGGAATTTTAAAGAAAATGTATATGGGCTAAATTTACATAAAAGTCTGCTAGAATTACACAATGAATAAAAAATTAACATTTAAAGCTACAACTAAAGAATTACATAATATGGTTCCTGCACCCAAACCTGCTAAAAACTATTTACCTAAATGGTGGAAAGATGCTTGGACTTTTGGAAGAGTTGTAGACGAAAAAAAACTACAGTTAACAAATGGTACTACAAATTCAACTTTTAAAAAATGTCAACCTATTTTAGATAGTCTTACTCATGGATATATTATTGAGTTGCCTTTTGATATCTACTTAGAGCAAGATGAGGGAAATGAAGATGGGTTTAAAATTTCTTGGAAAGTAGATGCAGGTATATTTACCACACATGGGCAACACGCTATGAACATGGAAACACCTCATGGATATCATAAAAGAATTTTAAAATATCAATGGCCTATTGTACCCTATACACCAGAAGGTTTTTCTTTATTAGTAGTAGAACCGCTTGGTTACAATCAATTGCCTTTTAAAGCAGTTCCTGCAATCGTTGATACAGATGATAAAAGAACAACAAACTTTGCAATACCTTGCTGGCCTTCCACTAGCTTTGATGGAATAGTTAAAGCAGGAACACCTATTGCCCAATTGATACCAATAAAAAGAGAAAATTGGACTTCTGACTATACATATTATGAAGATGGTGAATATGACGCTATAGAGACTACCAATTTTAGAAAACACATATTAAATCACTATGTAAATCGTATTTGGAAAAAGAAAAAATTCAATTAAGAGTGTTATAATATTTTATTATGAATATACCAAAATTCCCAGATGGGACAAAACGCGAAGATGCAATTGATGAGTTAATTGACGATGAGCAATTTAAAGAAACTGTGTTAAAACAGTTGAATTATATGCGAATTAAAGGAATCAATCTTGTACAAGATGCAGATGATATGGTAAACCTTTATCTAAAAATCTGTAAGCAATTTGACAAATAATTAAAACAATCTAAATACCAACAGCCCACAATTTCTATGCTAAAATAGTATTAAGTAATAGTTAATTGGAGGATAAATGGCTGATAATGTCAAACTCGAAGATATGAATGAAGAACAATTGCGTAATGCAGTCTCATCTTTACTTCAACAAGTACAGCAAGCAGATGCAACTATAAGAGATTTAGGTGCAAAAGTTGCTAATAAAGAAATAGAAAATTCTAGATTTAGAAGTATTCTAGGAATGAATCAACAAGCACAACAAGCTGCTGCTCAGCAAGAAGAAAATGCTGAAGAAACTTCTGAAGAAGAAGTAGCAAGTGAGGAAGAAGCCGAGTGATGGGTTCCTTAGAAGATTATGCTAAGGATGAAAAAAGTAAATCTAACAGGGTTGCGTGGAGAGAAAGAACAGCTGAAAATGAACAGTTGTGGACTGAAGCTATAGACGGTATTCAAAAAGGATACTCTGTCAGTACAGTAGCAAGGTGGCTTATGAAAGAAAAAGGATGTCCTTTATCAATTCATACTCTTCGTCATCAACTTAAGGAATCGCTTGATGAGCGGTCTTGA
>Ga0187219_1000862_pt1 | contig 14787 bp, 21 predicted proteins | sample 13SPOviralmetaG_FD_130162 | JGI IMG/M metagenome (GOLD analysis project Ga0187219, IMG submission 130162) | Marine viral communities from the oligotrophic San Pedro Time Series (SPOT) site, San Pedro Channel, CA, USA - 13 SPOT_SRF_2010-07-21... | ecosystem: Environmental > Aquatic > Marine >... | reverse complement strand
TTATGGTCTCAAAATTTAACTAAAAATCTAACTTTAATGAGGCGCGGAAGTAGCCTAAGATCCCAGCCTAAATCCCTAGGGGGACCCCTACAACTAACTAAACTACCCTCTAACAACCCTCTACCTACCTTGACCCTACCTACATAAAATACCTTTAACATTTATCAATATACTTTTTTTTAAACGGTTTTTAATTTATACTAAACCATTTCTAGACATTATTAACTATATCAATAACTTAACCCCTTTATAATCACATTAAAAAAAATTGATTTGCAAATAATTTTGTTATATAAATCATATAACTATGCCTAAATCTAAGACTAGCGACACTATCAAAAAACGCACTAACGCTAATGATGTCTTTATCACACCGCTAGACCTAGCCCTTAAACATATCAACAAGATAGAACCTATTGAAGGCGAGCTATGGCTCGACCCTTGTAAAAATAGTGGAGCTTATTATAATCAATTCCCTAACAATGTTCAAAAAGACTATTGTGAGATCCTAGAAAATAAAGACTTCTTTGACTATGAAGGTAAGCCAGATGTTATAGTAGCAAATCCACCTTATAGCATGCTCGACGATTGGTTTAAGAAAACATTAGCACTACAACCACGAGCCTTTAGTATGTTGATTGGTATTAATAATCTTACTACTAGACGACTTGAATGGTGCGAACAAGCTGGATATGGCTTGACTTCTATGACCATGTGTAAAATTTATAAATGGTTTGGTATGTCTATTATTGTTGTCTTTGAAATTGGGGAAAATTCCATTATTGATAATGATAGAAAAGTTTATAGAACTAGCCAAGACGCTCCAGAACACACTAAATAAATAATCTCTTTCTTTCCCAACACTCTAGATTATCTTGATAATCATTTTCTATTACATCTAAATAGATTAGATCATAATCTAAGCTATGTACGCTATCCTCTATTTCATTCATTATAAGTTTTGCATATGAGGTCCGTGCATTAGCCAAGTTAGTAAATACTTTTTTATCACTGGATAAAATCCCATTTAATCCATTATTATTATAAACTTTCCATTCACCATATACAATATATTTAGTTAACATTAGATACATTTAGTATAGTTTAATTTTTCATAATATTTTCTATTTTATCTATAATGATAAACAGATTTACTCATCTTGTCCAATTATTAAATACTAGCAATCCTTGTTCAGTTGTTAGGATGGGAAATGTCGAAGCAACAGCTCTTCTAACAAAAGAAGGTATCTATAGCCAAATGTATTCTAACGCTGGATTTTTCGGTAATGAAGCAGATTTTAAGCAATGGAAATCTAACTATGTTAAGGCTCTTATAAATGCTGATCTTAATCTTAAAGTTATTACTTGTGGTTCATTCTACGTCTGCGATGATGTTCTAACACAGCTCAACATATTCTGTCCGACATTAGCTTATATGGAAGACATAAATTTTTGGATAGGTTTAATAAATGGTCTAAACACTTCTAAGATAGGTATTGTATCATATTTTAAAGATGATATGCAAAAGCAATTAAAAAAGATTGACCAAGTACATAACCAATCTAGACTAAGTAGCAACTTTGATGAATGGAAAATAATTAAAAGTGATAACACTATAGAAGGCAACGAACCAAAAGACAAATCATTTAACGAAGTCTTTGAAGATCTTTTAGAACGCTGTATAGAAGCTGACAGAGATATTTATCTTATTTCATGTGGATGCTATGGCTTGCCTTTGTGCAATGAATTAAAAAAAAAAGGAAAGAAAGCTATCTATGTTGGTGGCTTACTACAATTATTATTTGGTATCATGGGCAAAAGGTGGCTAGACCGACAGATCATTTCTCAACATATAAATAAACATTGGATTTATCCAACTGAAAAACCTCTCAATGGTGAAGCCGTAGAAGGCTGGTGCTATGGCTCTACTGATACAAAGACACCTTTACAAGATTTAAACATAATTAGAGCTAAACAAAATAGTAGCTAGCCAATTATCTAATTGCTCTGTGTTATCAAACTCTAGATAACATGACTGGTGAGCACAAATGCTTACATGGAATTCACAATCATATATAGTTCCCATTTCTGTCCAATCTATATCTTCAATATCAGTATTAACACCGAAAGTATAGTCGGCTTTGGAACCGACCTTAAATTCTTTATCAATGATAACGAGGTAGTAGGGCATTATTATAGTTTTATGATTTTAATTAACAGATAAAACGCAAATCAATTTTTTTTAATCTTTTATTGTCTATGCTTAAAACAAATGTCTATAGCCAAATAATATCTCTAGGTAAATTCATTTTATAACAATAATAGAAACAATCAAAGTAGCATGCGTTTTTCCATCCTTCTGGAGTTTCGCCGTCAATTTGTTTATCAAAGTGTATTCTTTTTTTTGGTATAATAATTTGGATTTTATTTTTCCATTTTCTAAAATATTGAGTATTAATTTTACTAGATGGAAATATTAAAATAAATGGTTTATCTAATTCATATAATCTATTCATTACTTCTTTACTTAATGAAAATGGTGGATTGCTTACTATAATCTCACCTCTATCTTCTTCAAAAAAATCTATTTGTTCGTGGATTACATCAAAGCCTAATTCTTCTAAATATGTCCCACTTTTTCCATCGCCGTAGAATGCTTCCCAAATAAGTTTATCTTGTGGTATATAGTCTTTTATATTTTCCCAAGCGTATTTAGGTGTCATATAGTCGTCGTGTTTTAAAAATGTTTTTGTATGAAATGACGCCATTATTATAGATTTATGATTTTAATTAACAGATAAAACGCAAATTAATTTTTTATTGTCTATGCTTAAAACAAATGTCTATAGTCAAGTATAATAACTTTTCTTTAAAATACAATCTTCTACAAACCCATCTAGCCCACGCCCCCATGCGCGTCACTTCCAATGGAGGCATATGGGAAAAGAAACTCTATAGGATTTATGAATATTTACTGCACAAAGATGACAATGTTATTGATGTTGGTGCGTATATTGGAACACACACTCTACCAATGGCTAAGCTTTGTAATAAAGTATATGCTTTTGAATGTAATGAAATAATTTTTAATTGTTTGAGAGAAAATATTGTTCTAAATGATTTAGAACATAAAATCAAAGCAAATAAGATTTGTTTATCAAATAAAGAAGATCAACTTAAGTTCTATGAAAGAGAGAATGGTACTAGCCGAGTATCCAGTAGAAACATTATAGGTAATTGCAGAGTTGTTAAAACAAATACATTAGACAATATAATAGGTCTAGATACTCCTATAAAACTTATTAAGATAGACTGCGAAGGTCATGAGTTTAAAGTCTTAGAAGGAGCTAAAGGCATAATAGAAAAGCACTCACCTTATATTCTTATTGAAGTATTTAAAAGAAGTCTAAATGAATTAGATAATTGGATAATTCACAATTATTATAGTAAAACACATTTAAAAGGTGATGATTATTATCTTAGCCCTATCTAAAATGAGTTTTACAAATGATAAAGATAGTGATAACTACGCTACTGATAAAGGTGGATGGGAAATTATAAAGGACTTTATACCAACAGATAAAAAGATATGGGCGCCATTCTATTGCGACGGCAAACAAAAAGAATACTTCGCAGATATGGGCTTTGATATCATTCACGAAGACGAAGACTTTTTTGAAAACGATAAAGGTGATATTGTAGTAGATAACCCACCATTTAGCAAAATGAAAGATATATGTATTAGATTAAAAGAACTAGATAAACCTTTTATATTAGTAGCGTTTAGTAAAGTTATTTTAATGAAATGGTTTCAAAAATTATTCAAAGATCATTTACAAATTATTATCCCATTTAAAAGACCAACCTTTACTCATTTAACAAATCCTAAAGCTGGATACACTCCGCCTTTTGGTGTCCAATACTATTGCTATAAAATGAACTTAGCAAAGGATTTAAACTTTATTTAAGCAAATCTTTATCTATAGCCTTAGCTTTACCTCCCATGACTGCGGAATATAATCGAGCTATACCCCACTGAGTTGCTGACTTAACTTGGGGGCGAACTGATGAAGGATTTGACTTGTAGGCCCCTTTGCCTTTATCAACAATCTTGCGAGCATTAGCATAACTGATCCCACTAAGCCTTGCGATCTTTGCGATAGAGTTAGAAGTGTTTAGAGGTTGTCCATGTTTCTTATTAAATTTCTGTTTGTAAGTTGACATTTATAATTAATAAATATTTAAGTTTCTTCGTGTTTGTCATAGAGTTTCTCAGTAAGATTTCTATAGCATCTCATCTTTCTAAAGTCTAATAACATAAAGTCAAATGGCTTTCTTTTAGCTTCATTGTACTTAGTCATAAAATCTTCTGTTGTATCTCCACATGCTGGATGAAGCTCCTCGGCTAAAATTTTCAGTTGCTTTTCACCTTGGTTTCCAAGTAACACATAATATGAACTATTAACTCTTAAGGTTGGTGTAAGACTATTGAAATACTGCACAAAGAACATAAGACTTACTTGACCTTCTTTTGCGCCAAATGATCCGCCATGGCGATAAGTAGCAATGAACTTATCAAAGAACTTACTATCTCGGCTGTTTGCTCTTGGTAGTGATCCTAATATATCATCAAAGATAATTAAATATTTTTGATCTGTATCTGTTTCTCCAATTGTCTCTAAAACTTTTCTAAGTGTAGCATTTGAATAGTCTTCAAAGTATTCTAAGATTTGATCTTCTTCAATAAGCTTATCTAATATAGGATCATTGGCTAAGGTTGGAGCAAACAATATAACATTGCCTTTAAATACTGGCTCTGTTATTCTAACCATATTGGCCATAAAGGTCGTCTTCCCACTAGCAACCTTACCCAAGCCAATGATACATGATGGAAATGTAAAAGGATCTAAGTCAACTCTATTAAATTTATCTTCGTCAATCTCAATTGGTTTTATCTCTAGCGAAGTGCTCATATATATATACTTAGATTTAATTAAATTCTATATAACCTATCGCATCAGTATCGCTTTTATATGTCTTTATAGAACCGCGATATTTATTTTTAACAACCAATAAATTATTATTTATAACATCGTATTTTGTAGCAACTTTATATAGATTAGTTTCTAACTTGCTTCTAATCCTTATTAATTCTTTTTTTAAAGCCATCGTTTCCTCAACTAATACTCTATTTAAAGCGATTAAATCGTCTATTTTTTTTTCTACCATTAAATATACTAAAGATAATGGAAACTCCAAAAAAACGAACACTCACTGATGAACAAAAAGCAAAAATGCAAGAGGGAAGAAAAAAGGCTATGGAAGCTAGAAAGGCTTTAAAAGAAGAAGAAAAAAAGGCAACTAAAAAAGAAAAAGAATTAAATAAAAAAACAGAAAAATCCAAAAAAGAAATACAAAAGGTTAGAAACCTTGAATTAGAACTAGAAGCACTCCAGCAACAAAAAGATAGAATTCAATCTTTAAAACAAACCCAAGAGAATAGAGCCAAGTTTAGAAACAAAATGAAAGATTTTAAACAAGAAGAACAAATGATAGAAATGGAAATCAAAGAGCCACAAGCGCAAGCGGAGCAGTCACAGCCACAAGCGGAGCAGCCAACCGACGAAGAGATTTTTAATAAAAAGGCAAATGAATTAGCAGAAACCGCATCTAATCCAGAAACAAAAAAGATATTCAAATCAGTTGTCGGCAACTTTGATAATCAAAAATCTATCACTGATAATTTAAAAACTATGATAACTGACTTAAAGGATTTAATCAAAAATAACGCTAAACAAGCTAAAGAAGTAGAGAAGGTTGTCAAAGAAGTTGTTGCCGAGAAACCAGTTGAAGAAATGACTATAGTAGAAATGAAACAAGAGCAAAAATACAAAAGCCAACTCAGTAGCTTAATGCGATTAAGATAATCACCATAAAACGCGCAAAGCATGATAGGCTGGACTTTTAGGATCATTTACCGCCTTTGATCCATCTTTCTTTTTTACTCCACTCATCCTAGCACGGAATGATTTACGCCTTTCAGTATCACCATGATCTTTACTTTTCCATATCCTAGTTCTATCCTTGAAATGCCCCATTGATCTCGCGCCAAAATGTATAGTCTTATTATCAACAACTACCATAAGCTTTTTTTCTGGACGAGTACTTTTTTTGTATTCATATCTCCCAACTTTTACCATATAGGTTATAATATTAAAATAAATTTCTATCTTTATTTATATAGACTAATGGTATTTACTTGTAATCTATGCGGCTCACAATCAGAAGAATGGGTTTATTTAGAAAGACACTGCACTAAGTGTCAGCAAATACGCCGTGTTATTTCATTATATTCTGTAGATAAAGTCTTAGAAACTTTAAGATATGTTTATTTAAGAGATGAAGAAGACAAAGTAGAAAACAGAACTAAACGCCACTATAATTTAAGATCAAGAAAGGAAAGTGAAGAACTCTATGAACAACGCAGAGCCTCGCCTTAAATTATATTTTTAATATAATTGCTCATATTATAAATATGTCATACGAAGAACGATTAAACTCATTTAATCAAGCTGCTAGTTCGGCTAATGAGCATGTTCAAAGGATTAGAGACACTTTAACCAATCCAGAAATGAAAGAAAACCCAGTCAAAATGGGACTTAATCTAGCAAGTCAAACTCTAGGTACGATTGGAGGCATTGCTCGTATCCGCAAAGGCATGCAAGACGGCAGTGAACTTAGAAAGATTGCTGAAGCTAATTACAATAAATTTGGTGATATTAAAAATACATTAAAAACATTACCTAAAAATATTAATGGCGCTACCAATGAAGTTCTCGGCAGGGCCCAAGCATCAGCCTCAAGCCAAATCGCGGACACTGGTACTAGTTCAAGCACAGCTGTTCAAAATTTCTTATCTGGAAAATCAGCACCAACAGCATCAACGCCAAATATTACTCCACAAATAGACCGCGATGTTAGCGATAATATCGCCAGTCTTGGCGGTAATAGCAATCCTACTTTAGCAGCAAACACCCTTAACAAACAAATTGATGGTAAGTTAAATTCTGCTTTTTCGGCTGATGAAAAAGGATCATTAAATGATATTATCAATAAAAGCGGTTCTGGATCACAGCAAGCAGATTTAGCAGCACGAGCAAATAGCCTTCCAGAAGGACCAGCAAAAGTAGCTGCTCACCAAGACTTTTTGAATTATAAAAACAACATTGCCAATGATGCTGTAGCAAGAAAACAGCAAGGGCTCGACCCTGCCGAGGGCTATGACAACGCTGGCAATCCTATTTCAAAACCAGTCAATCTCTCTGCACAACCAGATCCAGCCGTCGCTGGTTCTACGGCTTCAGCGGATGCGAATGGTGCTGCCAATGTTGGCTCTAATGCTGGACGCAATGCTGTAGCCCAATCAGCTGGACAAGTCCCAGACGCTAAATTACCTAATCCCAGCAATATTGGTGGCAATGTAAATGCTCCGAATGCTACTGGAACTATATCAAACGCGCAAGATGATATACAAAATGCGGCTCAAGCAGCGTCTAATAATGTTGATCAAGGCGCGTCTATCGTTCAGCGCGGTCAGCAATTAAGTTTAAGTCAAGCCCAAGTTCCAGCTCAAAGTGGTCAAGGTTCCGTTAATGGATTAGCTTCAAGTGCGAACGCTAATAACCCTTCGGCTCAAGCTAACTTAGTTAGTCAAGCCCAGCAAGGCAACGCTGACTCGCATGCAGCGCAAAACAGCGCAACAAACCAGGCTCAAGCTGATCCTTCCACGCAAAATCCAGCAGCACAAAACTCAGCTAATCAGTCGGCTAATAATGCTGCTGATGACGCAGCTAACTCAGCTAATAGCAATCCAAGTGGAGCAACCGCTGGAGCCAACACCGCCGATGAAGGCGGTAAGATGGCAAACACTGGAATTGACGAAGCTTTAGAAACTGAAACAACATTAGACGAACTCGCCCCCGAAGCTGGTCCCATCGGTCCTCTACTTGAAGCTGGTTCTATGCTTGCTACCTTAGGTACTGGAATTGCCGCGATGTTTGAGCCAGATAAGACACAAAAAGCACCAGCAGCCCCACCTCCACAAGCATCTACTATCCAAGTCGCAAAAGGTGATTTAAGAAACATGGCGGCGGCTGGTGTCGGAGCGTTTTAAAATATCAATTATTATCTTTTTTATTTAGAAATGTCTATAGCTCTATTAGTTTCTCTTTGTTCAAAAAATCAAGACTGGAAGCATTTAGAAGATCTTGACTTCATTGCAACTTTTTTAGATTCATTTATTTTGACTTGTTCAAATAAATATCCATATACATTTTATTTAGGATTTGACGATAATGACGATTTTTTTATTAAAAATTTAGAGCAAATGAAGAAGAGATTTAGCGGAGATAGATTTAAGATCATTCCTTTACCAGCAAAAGAAACTAATGGAAATCCATGTAAAGCATGGACAATACTCTATGAAAACGCCTATAATGATGGATTTGATTATTTCTACCAAGTCGGCTCGGATATAAGGCATGAAGTCAAGAATTGGGATCATTACTTTGTTACACTGATGAAAAAGAACGACAATGATTGTATTGTCGGTGGCGTAGATACTCCATACTGGATAGAAAGAATTATAAGAAATCAATCAGCTATCTTAGAGAATGTCTTTACTGGTCGCAAACACTATGAACGCTTTGGCTGGTTTTTTCCTCCAGAAGTCAAGACTTGGTATTCAGATGACATGTTAACTAAAATATATAGAAACGCACAAAAGGTTTTTTGCTGTCCAAATATCAAATATTCAAATATAAATAGAGTTGGCAATAATAATGATGCTAATCGCTATACCCCTCCAGAAAACTCACCCTTAGCTAAGAATTGGCACTTGATAGCAAATAAATATTCAGCACAATCATTTAATTTACCTATTCATATTCTAAATAATTTAGATAAATATGACTGAGTTAAAAATTAATATAAAATATATTTGCTATAATTATAAACATGTCTCAGCCTCAAATGCCTATGGATGCTAATCTTGAGGGATCAAATCCAAAACTTCAGCAAGTTAAATACGTCAATCTTCTACCCGAAGGAAAAGTCAGCGGTTATAGCCAGAATAACCGCGTAGATTTCCGCCCTGACCCAGCTACAGCCGCCTACTTTGACGGCAAACAATCTTATCTTAACATTGAAGTCACCAACACTTCTACTTATACCATCGGTAATAGTGGTAATCCAGCGACCGCACCGCCTCCTCTTTGCTTTCCAGCTCATGTCGGCGCTAATGCTTTAATAAACAGACTTTTAATTAGAGCAAATGAGAATGGGCAGGTTATCGAAGATTTAGAAGGCTATAATCAGTTGCACGGAGTTAAGAACGGCTACACCCATGATAGCGATGTCTTTAAGTCGCTCGGTCGTATTAGTGGTGTTGCTGGTAGAACTTGTGAAGGAATGAATCAGACAATTGATAATCTCGCAGTCAATTACTTTTTACCCAATGGCTATCAAGACGCTAATAGTGTTATCGTCGGTGGTAATACTTACGCATCCGCTCAGTTTTGCTTACCTATAGAAAGTGGATTATTCAGTGCTTTTGCTGGAGAACATCATGTGGTCCCCAATCTTGATGTTCCTCTCCACATGCAGATGTTTTTAGAGAAAAATGATGTCGCACTTCAAGCTCTCTATTCTAAATTTCATAGAAATGTTACAATTGATGGTGTGGTGTGTGTTGATCAGTATGCTAAAAATCCCTTGGCCGATCATGTTGCCGATATTGATGCGACTGGTCTAGTTATTCTTTTACATGTTGATGAATGTAATACTACCTTAAGCTATAATGGTGAGCCATACTCACTAGATATGTGTGCTTGGCGTGTAGGTCAGCCAGTCACAGACGGAGTAGATACAAGAATTATTACCGAAGTTAAAACAAATCAAGGTGCGGCAAACAACCAGATACAGATCACGATTGATGTCGCTATGACTGCTACTAGCCAACAGATAGCTGTTAAATCACCAGCGTACAATAGAAGCTACGAAATCAATAAATTAGAACTTAAATTATTAGTAACTATTCCAGATGCGCCCACAATGAGAATGATCCGTAGCACAATGGCTCGCGGTATTTCTTTTACTTCAGTTCAGCTTTATAAGATTTCTACTGCTAGTCAGCTACAGAATAGTGTGCTAGATATTCCAGAATCATTAACCATGGCTAAATCTATGTTGGCTTTACCTTGTAATCAAAATAATTTAGAAGGATTAGATATTGCGAATAGTTATATTTATTGTAAAGCAGATAGCCGTAACAATGGATCTTATCAGTGGCAAGTCCAGAACACTCTCATCCCTAATTTACAAGTGGATACTAATTATGTGACTAATGCTAATAGTGATAATGCTATCTACTTCGGTCAAGTTTCAATGGCTTTAAGACACATGCTCAAAGTTCAAGCTCTCGGTGATAGCCCCGCGGTTGACAAAACAGCTGACAGAGATTTAGGTTTAGTCTTCTTTTATCCTATATCGCTCGCACCAAGTGGCAGATCATTCAATATCATAGACTCGGCCCCACAGCTTCGCATACAGAATAAAGCAACCAACACTGCTGATATTCCAGCACAACTTTTCCATATCTATGTTGTTCATGAAAGAATATTACGCTCGACTGATGGTGGAGCAGAAGTTCAGTTTTAAACTTTTAGAAAAAGTTTAGACAAAATAATAAATGTATAATATAATGCCGCGATATTTACCACAAAATCCAAAGAACCAAAACTCTACTATGTTAAAGGCTTTGTTTAGTGGTAAGTCTATTAAGCTACCAAAAGACAATAAAGAATTGTCTCGTCAAAAATTTAAAAGTATTTTAAAAGAGAAGTTAATTAAGTGAGGCATCTTCGTCTCTCGCCGAGCTAGCATCTATAGTTTTAGACATGTGTTCTAATATAGTTTCATTCATTTCTATTTCATTTTCACACTGACTAATTTTGTCTTTACATTCTCTTTGCAGTCGTTTCTTTTTTTGTTTTATTTTTGCTATTTCACAATCAAGATCTAATAAATCATTGTCTAGATTTTCTTTTAAAGTCTCTATTTTATCTTGGATAAATTGTTGGGATTTGTTATGTAAAGTTTGTATTTCGTTCATTTTAGTATATCATTATTTTCCTTTTAAACTTCTTACTTTATTTAGAATAATTAGTAAGTCCTCATTACTTAAAGTGTCTATTTCTTTTTTTAATGCACCTTTAACACAGCTATACTTTTTACCTCTATTTAAATGTTGGTGTAATCCTTCTTTACCTTTTGACCGAGAATCATTAAAAGTCTTTAGACAATATTTACATTGTGGTAGATTTGACGGCACATATCTCATTACATTCATTTCATTAAGCATATCTATTATAGTATCGTTAGTTGTTTTTAACTCATTACATTTAATACAATGATCAATATAGTCATTTAAGTTATTATTGTTATAACCACAACTACAACCATAAAGACCTACTTTTACCATATTGATAATCTCATTTCTTATGTGTGTTTTTTTGGATATGCGTTTGTCTTCTTCCTCCTCGTCTATATCGTGGGGGATTTTAATAGATTTATAATCAAGAACTCTTGTTATAATTGAAATACTCATAATATATATATATTATATATTTAATCTTTAAGTGATCTGTAAATCAGTAATTATATTACAGATGGAATGAGTCAAAGAATTAAATAATTGACTAATTCTTTTTTTTTTTTTTATGATATTTTTAATAATATGATAACTTTTGATCTGTAAATCAGTAATATAATGATTATATTACAGATATAGTAATATATCTAAGATATCTAAATCAATCTAAATCTAGTCATAACAACAATATATATAGTGTTCACCTTCTAACTTCTCATTGAAAGCTACATGCTCACAACAATAATCACCTTTAGAATCTTTATTATCATAGAAGGCGTCGGCTGGACAAAGAGCCATTTTATAAATACATAATCCTCCAAAATAACTATCAACCTTAGTGATCTTTTTAGGCAATACTTCATGCCATATTGGGGTATGGTCAGTATATTTGTATATACAAAGGGGAAAACGCTCCGACCTATAAGAAAACTTATCGCCAAAATCATTTTTATTACATGCTTTACTTACTGCTACTACATTTTCATTATCCAAATGATCCGTCATTTCTTTTATGTGCTGTTCTTCACAAACCTTTAAACAATCATCTAAATCTATTACAGCCATGTACTTAGCATTTTTACTTCTTGCGTAGTTTAGACATTTATTTCGACCATATACCAAAATGGTTAAATCTTGTCTGTTCATTTCTGTTATACCTTCTTCTGCTTCTATTGTAAAATCTTCAAACAAATGGCTTTTTTCTTTCTTGAATTTCAATAATGTATCTAATGTATTGTCTTCATTATCATTAGTATAAATGTATAGATAAGCTTTTTCAAAAGGTTTGCTTATAGTTTCTATCATTCTTAATACATTTTGATTTAAATACAAGTCAACATTTTTACACATTCCTACAATAGCAATTGAATTGGATTGCATATCAAGTGTTTTCCAATTATCTGGTATAGAATGATAGTAATTGTGATTATGACTAATCAATAAATCTTTATAGACATTATTAGTATTATAAACACCAGCCGAGTATGAAAACGAAGACCAACCAACAACAAGATTTTTACAATAAACCATTTTACAAAATGCCTCTAACGAAGTTGAATTAGTATCAATTAGAATGTTTTTATCTGTAATATTTTCTCTAATTTCATTTTTATTACCATCACTTAAAATAATTATTTGACCTTGATAATTGTTTCTAATCAGTTCTATTAACTCATTGTACTTAGAGTATTCAATATATCTTTCTTTATGTTCAGTTGTAGTAATATCATTTCTTCTTATATGTATTACCCATTCGTGACAAGTTTTATCAAATGTATTATCGCTATTGAATAAAGATCTTAGATAATCAATAGATTTTTTATCTACTTTTAATTCCCAATAGATTTCTTCATAAGGAATCTTAATTGAATTACTTTCTATCTTATCCATCTTATCAAATCCAAATAGTTTTTCAACTTGTTTATTGTATTCACTACCTATTTTGTTATGGTGAATAGGTGGTAATGGTTTATATCGTAAATACTTTTGATTTTGATTTGTCCAAATACAAGCAACTATCATAGAAGATATATGACAACCCAAGCCATTTGCTGCTAAATCAACATAGGCGGTATTACTTTCTATGGGGATTTTGGTAGGTATTGAAAGCGTATCTATCCCAGACCATTTTTCGCTATGAGTATATCCTAGATCAGTTAGAGCTTTTACAATATCAAAGTTTTTAACATCATTTGGAATAGATTTATCAAGGTTTACTCTATCACATAATGATTTTTCATATACTATGTTGTTTTCCCATAAAATGATAGGTCTATGTTTTTTAATAAACTCCATACCACTATAAAAAATGTGTTGTTCGGCTCCTTGTGCATCAACATGTAAAAAGCCACAATCATCAATATCAAGATCATTTAATATAATACATTTTGTAGGTTCTCCTTTAACACCCAAACTTAAACCACCTCTATTAAATCCTTGATGAGGCACTCTATGTGTGTCTATATCGTCCATAAATACATTGTCATTTTTGTAGAATACGGCTTGTTTCCTTAAGTCAACATTCTTTAAGTCATTTTGACAAATATTTTTTTCCAGCAATTCAAACATAGATTTTTGTGGTTCAAAGGCTATTACTCTTTTGTTTGTTGCTCTTGAATAAAAGCAAGTGGAAGTCCCACAATGCGCACCAATCTCAACAATATTCTTGTTTTTGTCAATATAACTCTGTTTTAGTTTTTGTAGAGTGTCCCAATCCCAGTACGATCCATTGTCAAATGTCCAAAAGAAAAAAGCATCATCTTTAGCAATAGCCATTTTATATCCATTTACATCAAATACTTCGTGTTCAATCATTAGTATAAATAATGTAGATATTATATCTAATATATTTATACGAATCAATGAATTATTTTTTTAATAAGACTGCTAGAGAACTTAGTGATCTGCACAATCAAGCGTTTCAAAACACTAGTAAAGCCACAAAATCAACCTTTTTACAAAGCTTAAAACGCGTAGAAAAGATTTATGACGCACCATTACCAGAACTTCAGTTTAGTTTCATTGTTAATCCAGAAGAATTCATTCAGCATTTAACAACTAGTAATTATAGCGAAAACACAAAACTAACTACGATTACTTCTATTATAAAACTACTACGCATTATAGACGCCCCACAAACATTGTTAAATAAATGGTTAGTTATACTTAAAGAAAGAACCGAAGCTAGACAAAACAATGACAATATCATTTTAAAAAAAAAATTACAAGTCCTTTTAGATTATAAAGACATTAGAAAAATGGTAGAAGAGAAAGCAGAAACATATCTAAATGATAATGAGCAATCTTTTAAAGACTTTCAGCAATTTTTAATTGTAGCATTTTTCACATTACAAATACCAGTTAGGATCAGTAACTATATTAACATGGTAGTAGCTTCAACAAGTGAGGCAGACGATGGAACCAATAATCTTTTGGTAATTGATGATGATAAATATGAGCTGATCTTTAACAAGTACCGAACGAGCCATATGTTAGGAAAAAAAACAATGTTAATAAAGAATGAGACTTTGCAGTTTCTAATAGATAAGTGGCTAAGCAAATACAATAAAGTCTCAACA
>Ga0187219_1000854_pt1 | contig 14825 bp, 30 predicted proteins | sample 13SPOviralmetaG_FD_130162 | JGI IMG/M metagenome (GOLD analysis project Ga0187219, IMG submission 130162) | Marine viral communities from the oligotrophic San Pedro Time Series (SPOT) site, San Pedro Channel, CA, USA - 13 SPOT_SRF_2010-07-21... | ecosystem: Environmental > Aquatic > Marine >... | reverse complement strand
TTCATCTTCATCTACAGCTGTAAAGCCGAAATCAAATTGGTCTATATCTATACTCATATTTATTCCTCTACCTTATACTTATATTTATAATGTCTAGGTATCACTTTTGAAGTATCTGTATGTATTTGAGTTTTACCATGGTCTGGTGTTTCTTTACGAACCTTTATATCTGGTTTCTTTTTACCAAATATTTTATCCCAGTTATCTCCATAGGTACTATCGTCTGCAGTACTTCTTCTACCAGAACCTTTTCCACCATGCCATTGTTTACTACTGTCCATAATACATCCAAAGTGCTCCTGCGATTAATAGGATTGCTAAAAGAGTACTGACAATTTTTTTTCTAAATTCAGTTTTTTGTTTTTTATGATACTCTTCTAGATTAAGAACTTCCTTAATCCTATTTAACTTCTTGGAAGACAACTCCACCTCTCCTAACTAATTCATTTTTAATTTTTTGTTTATCTCTTGGTCTTGTGTTTGACCCATTGAATTGTTCAATCAATTCTTTTATGCTAATTCCCTTAATGTAAGGGTTTACTGTAACAGTTTTTTTAGTCGCCCTATCTACTGTTGTGTGTGATTTACCTAATTTTATTGGCATGTTATAACCTCGCTATTTGTCCTAATAAATTATCTACTTCTGGGTCGTTAAGATGCCCAATCACATCGGATGCGATTTCAGTATCATAACACAATTCCCCTTCCTTTAACACTGCCAATTCCCACAGACCTTTATCGAATCCATAAGAACCTTTGTGTTTAATAACACTCGCACCATAACCATTGTTAAATTGATATAACTTTTGGATACCGTCCATGTGTTTATTTGTTTCAATCAAAAATTCATTCATAATATATTCCTATTTTATTCTTTTAACACCACCATTTTTATCTGCTAGATAAGCAAACATTTCAACCTGTGGATATTTTCTTTTTAAATCAAGTAATGCAGTTAAATTTTCCTTATGGTCATCAAACAATCTGACCCTTGAATATTTACCTGTGTCTAAATATTTTTTAAACACTACTGTTTTATTTGCAGCACTATTTGGCCCACCAACATTACCAGCTCTCTCAACATAAACATTTTTCATTGGTATTCCATGTGATTCAAATGTTTTAATAAAGAGATTTTTATCGTCCATATCTGCCCTTGCAGTAACGATAATTACTTTACTACCTTTTGCTGTGGCATTTTTAATTATTGCCTTGGCTTTTGCAATCATTCTTGCGATTGGAGTTGCTGTTTGGTAGAATATTTTGGCTGATTTAAACTCACCAAAATCATATTCCTCTTGGTTACCTAATTTATAATCATTGAACTGTTGAGGTGTTAATGGTTTTGTTTTGCCAGTAGTTTTACTTTTAACTAATACACGAGCTTTTGATATAAACATAGTATCGTCAATGTCAAAGATTGTTAAACCTTTACCTGAACGCTCTGTTATGTATTCGTTAAATTTTTTCATAGGTGTATTATACCATATCTACTTGTAAATGTAAACACGTTTATACAACTATTTATAATAAAATTACTTACAATAGGTTTTTATCGCCTCTATTTTGTCTGCTGCGTCGGCTAGTTTAGCCACTTCTTTTTCAATTGATTCAACAATGTCGGTATGTTCTCCAATACCCGATGCATTTTTAACATAAACCATGATGTTAGCTTGTGCCACATGCATGTCGCCTTCTAGCTTTTTAATTAAAGCCTCTAATAAAAAACTCATTTTATCTCCCAAATAATTTTCTTCTTTTATATTCATTAATAGTATTTAGTAACTCACCAGTCCAGTTATCTCTATCCTCTACAAAGACTTGATGTCCCATATCACCGGCGATACATACCACTAATTGTTTAATTGGTGTTCCTGTTCTTTCTTCCCACATAATTGCATATGCTGCACATTGCATGAAATAACTTGATATCCATTCCTTCTTTTTAAATTTACGAGATGTTTTCCAATCTATAATTGAATCAACACCTTTCCATTGCCCAACGCAATCAACTCTTCCAGCAACACCTAAGTGTTTAGAATAAAGCGGAGCCTCTTGTTGATATACCTTTGTTACACCTTCGTCAATAACTTGTTGAACATCTTTAAATGTTTGTATATTGTTTGGCATTTCACCTTTAATAAAGTCTGGGTCATTAGCTACATATTTTTCAATAATATTATGTACTGTGGTTCCACGAGAACTTGCTTGTCTTGATATTCTATTCGCTTCTTCCTCTCCTACTCTAGCTCGCCAGGCCCTAATACTATCTTCAGATAATATTGAAAGGACTGTGGTAATCGATGGGTACTTATTTCCATCTGGGTCAACATATTGTCTCCCCTTTTTTGTTGTCTTTGCTGTTAGGTCGTTATAACCTAAATCAATTGGTTCATGTATAAATTTCATCTTGTTTTTATTTTATGTCTCTCCGATGGTGGCATTCCTGATTTAATTCTATCTTGTACTTCTTTCCAACCGGAACCGGCTTTTGACAGTACTGAACTACCACCATCGTAATCGATGTTCAGTGTGGTATAATGTGATTGCACATTTGTGTTTGCTTTTAAAAATTTAACTTTATTATCATACGACATTATCTTTTCAAATACTTCGCCTGTGTCGTTATTTTTAAATTCATAAGTTGGCATTATAATAATTCCTCTTCTAGTTGTTGGTAAATATATTTATATAACATTAAACCATTCAGGTATTGGCCTTTTTGACCAATCCATTTTAAATCTTTTTTGTTTTGTTTGATAGAAATTTCTGTATGTCTCTACTGCATTTGTACCACCTAAATCATTGACAATACATTCTGGGTTTGATTGCATTGCCATTTTAAATGGTGTTCTTCCTGCTGTCCTAGGAATATTAGTTGGTATGCGTTTTAGAATATCCCTCAGTTTTGTTTCTGTTGAATGCACTTTACCATAACGATATGTATATTCTTCGCATAAAGCAATAAAATGATTGTAATGCCATGTATAATTACAACAACCTTCGCGTGACCATATTGAACATGGGTGATTAAAATGAACTGCCTTGTACATAATATCCTCTCGTTCGTCTGGAAGTTTGTAATAATTAACTGTGGTTTTACCTGATTTTGATGGCCTTCTTTCGACCGTACCATCTAGCATACGATGAGCTGTGGATAACATTTGACCTGATTCAACAATCATTTTAACAACATGTTTATCACACTGTTCTTGTGCAGCAATAATAGGGTCGTTGTTTAGTATAAAGATATTCATGCAACTTCAGCCAAATGTTTACACTGACCTCTGAATTTAAATCCAGGACATGAACACTTATCATTATATATTGTATATGTGTTACCTTTACTGCCTTGCACAGTAATTGCACCTTCTGGTAATTCCTCAGGCCATTCACCAATTAGTTTAAACTTTCTCCTTGATTTGGAGAATTGTTTTATTGGTGTTTTAAACTCTTTGTAAGCTTTTCCTTGTGGCATATAACCAATTAAGTATCCAGAGCTGTTGACATAGTAATCGCCATTGGATATTTGCTGGTCGCCCCAATCTGTTATTTCTCTTAGTATTTGTATCATAATATAATCCTTATCAATATATGGTATTATACCACAACTAGGTGTTAATGTAAACACGCTAGATGAAAATAATTTAAAAAGATGTAAGAGTTTGTGCGAAAGTTCTTAATAGTAATGCCAGTCCAATACCATTTAATAATATTAGAGCTCTGTCTTTCCATAGTAGACCAACCCATAACCAACCACTAACACCAAAGATTGATAAAATTAAATCCCATGCTTGTAGTCCGTCAATGCCTCGTATTGACATTCCCGTCAAGAGCACGGTCGATGCTGCCCACTTTATATACCAGGACAAATCCTGTTTTGGGGTAGCTGATTTATATATCCTTTTGGAATTAGCTAATTCCTTCGGGTCAAATTTTGTTTCGTTTGCGTTTTTGTTTGGCATAAAATCTATGTTGCCTAAGTTCCCTAAGTTGTTTGAGAGATTTTCTACGTTTTCTTGCTTTATCGCTTAGATATATTCTATCTTCTCTTGTTGTTAATTCCATATCCGTTCTCCTAAAAAATTGTTTATTGATTAACATAACAAAGGGTTTTATCTTATAAGCTTCTCCTATTTAACTATTAGATTTGGAAAGGCTTCTTTTACCAAAGCTTTGGTAATACCTTTAATTTTTAATTTTTTATCCTTAGCTGCGATAACCATTTCAGCTTCTACACCATTTAATGATTCAATAAAAGATAAGAACATTCCTTCTCTTCGTAGTGCTGGCGTTTCATTTGCCACAGGTCCTTTAAAAAAGTATTTAAATCTTCTATGACCTCTATGTAAGTTTAAAAATTCATGCCCAGCAGGTGCATCGTCCTTCTCGTAACTAGGAGCTCCTGTAGGTAATAGTGATACAACATCATCATCAAATGCAATTCTTAATACATCTCTTAATGCTGGTGATGAGTTTTTTTGTAGATAAGTAACCCTATCTGCTTTTTTAGTTATTTTAGACGCCTCTGTTAGGACATCTGATATTAATTTTTTAGCCATTGTAAAATTCCTCCGCGACTTCAATCAAATTAGTACATCTTTTTTTAATAAGATAATTTAAAACCTTCATTTTCATTGGTGGTTTTTGACCATTAAAAGTATTTATAATGCTTTGTTGTACCTCTTCTGGGATTTCAGCCAAATCAATAAGCTTTTTATTACGCTGATAGTTTCTGAATATCTCCTCTGGCATTACTTCTCTTAATCTTTCTGCATTATGAATCCAATCATCTATTCTGGTTTGCCTTAAAGGTGTTTGTTTTGATTCAGAGATAAATGTATCGTCATTGGATAATACATTAGGCACTCCATCGCCACTGTCTCCTCTTAATATATGATTCCATAAATATGTTCTTGGGTTTTCATTTGTTACAGCCTTCTTTTGTATTGGGCTGAATTGTTTTACATTCTTAAATTTTTGTAATTGAATAAAGTCCTTATCTGATGATACAATCATAACCGGTTCATGCATACCAAACTCTTGTGTCTGCATTGCGAGTGTACCAATGATATCATCGGCCTCACAGCCGTCCATGTGTAACACTTTATATGGTAGGTTTTCTTTTATTTCATCGCGAACCAAGTGTAATATTCTGAATATTTCTGTCCAATCCATTTCTGAATTATCTCTTGCTTTCTTACGATGTGCTTTATACTCTGGAAAATATTGTTTTCTCCAGGTATTCATTCCATCTGCACATATAACCATCTGGCCATATTCGTCTCTATAACGCTTATTATACATACGAATACTGTTAAGTATCATGTGTCTTATCATTTGTTCATCATTTAATTTTTGCACTATTATATTTGATAGTGCGATTTGACTATAATCAAGTAGTATCATCATCTTCTCCATCGTCTGGGTTTAACCAAACATCATATTTTTCTTCCAATTCATTTCTTGCTTTAGAATTTGTTTTATCCATTACTTTAATCGTTGCATATAGCCTATCAAAATCTCTATGTAGAGTATGTGGTATTCCATAATAACGATGAAACATAGCATTAAGCATGTTTACGATAACGAACATATCTCTTGATTCCTGAAAGGTCTCATCCCGGAATTGCATATCAATAAAATTATTTGATACCTCTCCAGTAAGTATAAATTCCTCTATAATTTCGAGTATAAATTGTGCAGAGGCCACACATTCATCAGAGGCGTCGTTAACCAAATCATGGTTATCTTTTATCTTTTGTGCGTGAGCCTTTTGTTTAATTTCTTCCCCTGTTGGGAACTTTAATATTTTCGCCATAATAGATACTATTATACCATACTTTTAATCATCTGTAAACATGTTTTTAACACTATTTGAACCTATTCTACAATTGATTATTCCGTTATAATATTTGTCGGACAATAACACTTCTCTATCGAATTGTTCCTTTGTTTCCATATATGCACATTCCCCTTTGGTTTTACAAAGATGTAGAATTTCTCTATGGTACATTTCTGGGCCTTGTGCAGATACTTCTTCCATTAAGTGTTTATTGGAACCAAAGTAATCTTTCCAATTAGATTCCACATAGGTTATTTTTCTGCGTTTACGTGTTTTTGTTTTTTGTAGTGTTTTCTTTGACCAAAAGAATTTTTTACCGATATATTGGCGTGCTGTAGCTCTATTTGTAATACAGTAAACAAACCCCTGTAAATCTTCTCTTGTAAAATCCTCGGGTGGATTATAAATTCTACCTTGGTATATCCAATTACTCATTAAAATCTAATTCTTTTAATCCCTCTTCTGTAGGTTCTCCACAATGAGGACAGAAATTAATTACTACTGGTTCATCGTCAGCTGGTTTTATTATAATTCTGGTGTAACAATATTGACAGTCTAAAATCATAACTCTAAATTAGTTAATTCTTTTAACTCTGTATATCCACCAATTTTATTACCATCGACAATGATTTGTGGGAATGTTCTAGCACCTGGAAATTTTTCCATTAACTCTTCTCTTGTAAAATCAAAGCCTAATAGTTTATATTGATAATCCATTTTCTGTTGTTCGCATAAAGCTTTTGCCATATCGCAATATGGACATTGTTCCTTACCCCAAATCTCTATCATTTCATTGTCTCCTCTATGAATTTACCGATTGTTGTGATATCACTATCTGATAACATACCTGCTTGAGCCCACATTGTTGAACTCATAGGACCAACTTGTCCTCTATTTTTATATGTATATAATCTATCAGTTATATAATCTGAACTCTGTCCTGCAAGTTTAGGGAAAGGGCCATTACCTTGTCCTTCTGTTCCGTGACATGCTGCGCATCCAGCCCATAATCCCTTAATGGAACTAAATTCATCTTCGGCGGCCAATGCTTTTTTCCTTTCTTCTATTTCTGGTGCAGTACCATTTAATGCTACATAATCAATATAACACTGTCCGTAACAACTAGTATTATTAGGTTGTCCTTTGTATTCTAATGTATTATATGCAAAAGCAATTGTTGCTGTCATTGCTAAAAAAATCGTTAATATATATCCTTTCATAAGTTTTTTAATCCTACATTTATTGCCCAAAATGAAAGTAGCATAAATCCAAATACACATACTTGAATTATTGATGCCCAAAATATTTGTTTCATTGGGTGTATTTCTGTTAATTTTTCTACAAGGTCTTCACTTGGAGCAAGGTTAACTGCTTGTAATACCTTTTTTTCAGTTTCAGGTTTTGTGAACCAAGGTATATACATTACAGACTTAGACCTGATAATGTGTTGTCGTCAACATCTTGTTTTACTCCACCAGTCACATAAGATGTGATTTCAGTTTCTTGTGGAGCAACTTGTACATTACCTCCACCAATCCATTTTTCTGTCCATGGTAATGGATTCATTTGAGGTACAGTATATGGACTTATTAATCCTACTGCTCTCATTCTTTTACTTCCAATCCATTCTATATATTGTTTTAATATGGTTTCATTTAAACCAATCATTGAACCATCTTTAAATAGATAAGAAGCCCAAGCTTTCTCTTGTTCGATAACTTTTATGAATAGGTTTGTGGCCTCTTCAGTTTCTTCTTTTGCGATTTTGGCCATTTGTGAATCTTCTTCCAATAATCTTTTAATTATTACTGTTGTGGCGGCCAAGTGAGTATTTTCATCTCGTGCAATAAACTTAATAATTTTTGCATTACCTTCCATCTTTTTTAATTCTGCAAATGCCCATGAACACGCAAATGAAACATAAAATCTAATTCCTTCTAATGCATTTGCACTCATTAAACACATATATAAGGACCTTTTGTGTTCTCTTTTATTTGTAGCATAATTATTATTTTGTATTAAATCATCATAATAGAGTCCAATCTCTTTGCCACACTCAGCTATTTCTTTTACATCAAGCATGGTATCGAACACTACATCGGGGTTCGAATATATGTTCCTAATAATATGAGTATAAGAACGGCTATGAATAGTTTCAAAAAAGGACCAGGTTTCGATCCAGTTTTCAAGCTCGGGTAACGAACATATAGGAAGGAAAGCAAGGTTTGGGGCCCGGCCTTGAACAGAGTCCAATAAAATTTGACGTTTGAGGTTCGATGTAAATATGTGTTGTTCGTGCGTCGTGAGCTCATGGAAATCCTTTTTATCTTTTGATACATCTACTTCTTCTGGTCTCCAAAAAAAGCCTAATTGTTTTTCTGTAATCTTATCCAATTGTGGATATTTTAATTGGTCATATCTAGCGACATCAACAGGTTCATCAAAGAACATATTTTTTTCTAAGTGTGATTTTTTATTTTTCTTCAGTACTGACATTTGGTTTCCATGAAATTGTTGATTTTGTTTCTATTGCATCTTGTGCGCATTGTATATATTCTCTATCCTCTTCGTTTAATACTGACCAAAACTTGGATATTGTAAGTGTATGGTCATAAACAACCTTCGGTCGCTTTAAGTGATAATCCTGTTCCATCCAATCCTGAAGGATGTCCATTCTTTTATTTATTTTATCTTTTAAATCTTGCATGAATCACAATCATCATCATCTATTATTTGTTCTGTTCCGGTATAATACGGATGGTTATCCTCTTCCTTTATTTCTCCTGCACCATCGTGAGTATTAAAATAATATAGTTGTTTTAAACCATACTTATAAGCTGTAACAAGGTCAGAGAGCATCGCAGACATAGGAACCTTATGGTCCTCGTAATGTTCTGGATTATATGATGTATTAACTGATATACCTTGGTCGATATATTTCTGTAATATACCACATATCGCAAGATAACCTTGTGGAGACTTTTGGTCCCACAGTAAATCATATTTATTTTTTAGATGGTGATAACCAGGTACGACCTGTGCCATCACTCCATCTTTACTCTGTTTGTACGATACCAATGCTCTTGGTGGTTCGATACCATTCGTACTGTTACTTATCTGAGCGCTCGTTTCAGCAGGCATTAATGCCATAAGTGTAGAGTTACGAATTCCATTTTCCTTGAGTTGTTCTCTTAACCCCTTCCAATCGCATCGTTCTCTATGCTTCGTTAATTTATCTATAGCCTCTTTTTTATAAGTATCGATAGGAACTATTCCCTGTGAATATTTCGTATCATTATTATATATCACTTTTCCTTTCTCAATAGCCAAATTTGCTGAACTTTTTATTAAATAATATGACCATGCTTCTGCGTATTCATCAACGACATCAAAGGCAGATTCATCATATTTAAGTCCTCTTTTAGCTAAGAAATACGCAAGGTTGATGATTCCCACTCCAAGGGGCCGTCTAGATAAAGTGCCCTGTTCTGCTGCTGGTATTGGGTACCCTTGATAGTCAAGAAGCTCATCAAGAGCACGAACAGTAAGGTCGCAATATTTTTCAAATTCAGATGTTTCATTTATTAATCCCCAGTTAATTGCCGATAATGTGCATAGAGAAATTTCTCCATCTGTATCATCATGGCTGTTTAATGGTGTTGTTGGTAAGTCGATTTCACAACAAAGGTTGCTCATTCTAATTGGTGCTCTTCTAGGATTAAATGCCCCATGCTCATTTGCATGGTCAACATTCATTACATATATTCTACCTGTGTCCTTTCGTTCAGTTAAGAACATTTGGAACACTTCAAGAGCTGGTAGTGTTTTCTTCCTAATAGATGTTTTCCTTTCGTATTTCTCGTATAACTCTTTAAATTTTTCCTGGTCGTCAAAGAATGATTCATATAAACCTGGTACATCGTTTGGGTCAAAGAAGGTAATATTACCACCTTGTAATAACCTTTCGTACATTAATTTGTTAAACTGAAAACAATAATCCATGTGTCTGACTCTTGTTTCTTCAACACCTTTATTGTTTTTTAATACAACAAGGTCTTCAAATTCATAGTGCCAGACTGGTAGATAAACAGTCGCGGCTCCTCCTCTTACACCTCCTTGAGAGCAGGATTTCACAGCTGATTGGAAATATTTTAAAAATGGTATTAAACCTGTATGGACCACTGAACCATCTCCAATCTTAGAACCTAATGCTCTGATTGAACCGGCACCGATACCAATACCTGCTTTTTTACTTATGTATTTAACGATTGAAGTAGCAGTAGCATTAATACTGTCGAGGCTGTCACCAGACTCGATAAGTACACAACTAGAAAACTGACGCGTCGGCGTTCTAACTCCTGCCATAATAGGCGTGGGTAGTGAAATATAAAATTGAGAAATCGCATCATAGTAATCCTTTACATATTTTAATCTATTTTCTTTGTAATTTGCAAATAAAGTCATTGCAATTAGTATATACAATATTTGTGGAGTTTCGTATATTTCTTTTGTTCTTCTATCTTGAACTAAATATTTTCCTCTGAATTGTTCCATACCTGCATATGTAAATGAATCATCTCTCTCATGTTTGATATATGCATTTAATTCCAATATTTCATCTTCGGTATATTTTTCTAGTATTTCCTCATCATATACACCTCGTGCCACATTCTTCTTAATGATTTGATTAAGTGGTGGAACATCGAATTCGCCATAGGCTTCTTTTCTTAGTTTATAAGATATAAGACGCGCTGCAACAAACTGATAGTTTGGGGTGTGTTCAGATATGAGCTCTGATGCTGATTTAATTAATAATTCGTGTATACTGTAAGCTGGGATTTTATCGTAAAGTTGAATGTTTGATTTTAACTCTACTTCAGACATTGATACCCCACTGATACCTTCTACTGCCCATTCAAGTACTTTATGTACTTTATCTAGGTCGAATTTTTGAATTGTGCCGTCACGTTTAGTGACATTTATATTGGTTGTATTGTTCATAATGTATGTATATTATACCACAAACCAGTTGCTATGTAAACAACTATTTGTAATAATTTTAAGTTTTAGCCTCTTATATCGGCTACATTTTCTGGAGTTTTTATGCCAACTCCCATGCCTTTGTCACCATTTGGCATGGTAACATTTCGATAGTAGATTACTACCTCACCTAACTGTTTAATGTATCTTTTTAATTCTTGCATGTCTTCTGCCATGACTTTATAGTCACCAACTGATGTGGCAACAAATACAATTTCGCCGTTATTTTGTTCTTTCATATCGTCAAGAAATCTATCCAAATATGTATAACCTTCAGGCCAATCCGGATTTTCTCTTTCAGATAAATCACAAGCCTTAGGTCTTTTATCATCTACCTTTTTACATGGATTAGTTATTCTGGCTTCAGATATAACATACCATTGAGGTGCAGTAAGTTCCACTGGTCGTGGTAAATCTGGTTGCATAATATCTATCTGTACTGGTTTAGATACTATATCTATTTGTTTGGTAGGTAATAAACTACAGCTACTAATTATTAGGATTAGTGCTGAGATTGTACAATACTTCTGTATCATCTTCGAGTCCCTCCATTACGCCTTCACTTGCTTTATTAAATCTAAGTTCAATGAGACCTGGTTTCTTTAGTGCAAGGTTATCTAAATTATGCCTAGAAAAGATTGCTAAATATTCTGCCTTATCGGCTTCTATTTGAGCATTAACTCGAGTCATATTCATAAGAGCCTTACCTTGCTTTTCGTATTGCTCTTTCATTATTGCCATTGTTTGTTTTTGTTCTTCAACGGCTGATTCTAATTTGACATTGTTTTCTGTAAGAGTTTGGTTTTCGTTATATAGATAATAACCACCTAAACTTAAGATAACAATAATACCAATAAACATTTGATTCATTATTCGTCCTCTATTCTATATCTTAAACCAGTCATACCTTTTATATGAATAGTTCTATTATCATTTGTTCTAAATTTTAATTCTTTAAAATTTGCTTTGATTATTTTACGAACATGTGTCCATTCTTGGTCATCTTCGTTACCCCATTGGGAATCATAGGAAACAATTACAGTAAATCGTTTTTGGAATAGGTTTACTAACCACCACCAAAAATTAATTATCTTGGTTTTTAAGTTTGCTTTGTTCACGTTTATTCCTACTGGCCAGTATTCTTCTTACGAATTTTTTACCTTCTTTAGTTCTTCCATCATATTTTGATGAATCAGATACTCTTTTTTTATGTTTCTTAATATTAGTTTGAGTCATCGCATCTGAAGGCATTGCCACTCCACCATGTGCTACTGCATTTGCTGCAGCATCTTCCCACATACTATTATAGTCTTTAAAGGTCATTCTATTTTTCATCGCGTTATGTCCTTATTTGTGATATGTATATATTGGTTTGTTGCTTTATGCTTTACCTTATATATATTTATATTTTTAAATGTTCCAGTTGGTTGCAAATAATCCTCAACGACCACTCGATTCTTTTTAAGTGCGATAATTTCGCCTGTTTCAAGTGAGGCTACATCTGTTGTTAGTACATATGTTCCTGGTATTAATTGGTTACCATCTTGGTACCAAGTGTTTTCTTCTAATACCTCAGACGATAAATCTTCGTCTAAAAACTTTTCCAATGCTTTTATAATGGCCTTTTCGGTCATCCCTGTATGTTCTTTAATTAAAAATAAGGCTGCGCCATATCTACCTACTATAGATCTACCGCCTGGTACTTTAGCTAATAATCTTTTTATGTTAAACACTAATCTATGAAAAATAGTATATGCAGATTTTTCTTTGTCGTGTTTTAACTCTTTTGATTTCTTTAGTATCTTACCATCTTTGTCGACAATACCTTGATTAAAGGCTTCTGTCTTATCGAACGGAGTAACGAGCAATTTTAAAAATCGAAATGCGTAAAATAAATCTCCTGCTCTGGATATAATTCCCATTATAAGTTCCTTAATACTTCTACTATTGTAGGGTCCATTGGTATCTCTACCATTTTATTTTCTGGTAAATAATGAAGGTAAATAAGGAATGGTTTAATTATATGATGATGCTGTTCTTGTATTTTATACATTATCATTTTATGGCATGCCTCGATACCAAAAACATTATGTAAAACAATTAAATGATTTAAAATCAATCTCTCTTGTAATTCACCATGTTCGTCGTACCTTGTAAGCAACCTTTTTAAATACTTAAACCGACTTATGTCCTGTTTAAATTCTTCAACATCCGTACATTCTGGATTGTTATAATTATTTGCCGCAAAAAGTCTAAAATTCTTATTATTTAATTCATCAAATATTTTCATCATATATTATATATACCACTAATAGTGGTGATTAATTATCTACCACCGTAATTAGCTGACCAATCGCTTCTTGGGAAATTACCAAATGATTTTAATCTAGCTAATTCGTCTACCATATCGTCTAAATTAATATCATCTTCTGATTTTCCTGATGGTAATTTAGGGCCATTTTTAAATCCTGGATATAAGTTAATAGCAAAATCCATATCAAATGCTCCAACTCTAATACCCTTTTCTTTTGCAACGTCTTTAGGACCAACGAAAATTTCTGGTACAGATTTCATACCTAATTTTTTAAGATGTTTATCTACTATCTTAACCGCAGTTTTAAAGTCCTTAATAACTGCATCACTATGATTATCTTCGTGACCTGATTGTTGGTCTAATTTTAATTTACCCTTAAATCCAACTATATTCATTCCTTTTAAAGGTGGTTTTGGCACCCTCATTTTTTCAGTTAGTTCGCTTCTTATTGTTGAGAATGTTTTCACTTAGCACCTCCATACATATCAGCTCCAACTTCCTTTTTTAGTTTTTGCTTTAGGTCATATACTTTGTCAGCAGCATTATTATAGGCATTTAGCCAGTAATCAGCCTTATCATCATCTGCAGCCTCTTTTTCTTTTTTCTGATAATCTTTCATTTTAGCTTGCAAAACATCTATTTCATCCATCATCTTTTGTGCTGGATCATTAGAACCATCACCTTTCATTTTCGTACCAGGTTTTGGAGTTCCTTTAATTTTTTGTTTAACTTTCTGAGCAACCTTCTTAATACCACCTAGAATCTCATCTACTTTAACACTTTCCTTAGGTTCGTCATCTGCTTCGTAGTTTGCATCTACATAGTCAAAGAATTCTTTCTTTTTATCGCCTTCTAATTCAGCAGGTGATTTAACACCAAATTTCTTTAAAGCTTTTTGAAAGAATGCTTGATACTTCTTTTGTTTTTCAGTTTCCTCTTCAGTAGGACCATTCGGAGTTTTTTCTGCAGCTTCCTTCTTTTGTCTAAAGCCTTTAGCTTTTATAACACCACGGCCATATTTTTGAACCATATCTTGTTTTGCTTGGTTAATCCTTTCCATTTTGTCCATAATTTCATCTGCTTTATCTTCATCACCGTCGATGTCATTAGCTTCAAAGTCAAAACGGTCTTGCAATTTATCATGTGCTGCACCAAGTTTTTGGTACTTGTCACGCATTTGGTCTTTTGCTCTGTCGTCCATTTTAGCCCATATTTTATTTTCTGTAACAGCTTCTTTAGTAATTACAGTACCATCTAAATCAGCTTTTACACCAACCTTTTTAATTGTATGTTTAGCCTTAAAATCCTTTTCGCCTTTAGCTCTAGGTTCTGCAACCTCATCAACTTCTGGCTTTTCGTGGGTATAACCCTTATCCTTAAGAGCTTTATGCTCTGCTTCGTCTTTAGCTACTTCTTTCTCGCCTGTTTCAGGGTGAAACATATCGTGAGGATATTTAGCTTCTTCTTTTTTTACTTTACCTTCTAATACATCGCGTACTGCGTTTGCTATGTCTAAGGTAATATTGTCATTAAATTTCATTTTTTCTACACTCCCATGTGAATGATTATTTCCCAGGTGATGGCAGCAATAAAACCTGCCAACATCATCCAGAATAGTTTATTTAT
>Ga0187219_1000852_pt1 | contig 14830 bp, 17 predicted proteins | sample 13SPOviralmetaG_FD_130162 | JGI IMG/M metagenome (GOLD analysis project Ga0187219, IMG submission 130162) | Marine viral communities from the oligotrophic San Pedro Time Series (SPOT) site, San Pedro Channel, CA, USA - 13 SPOT_SRF_2010-07-21... | ecosystem: Environmental > Aquatic > Marine >... | reverse complement strand
TCTAACAGGGCAGTAAAGTTATTTGAAACTGGGAAAAGGGATAGTAATAATACTGCATATACGAGCGGTGACGCAACTGGATTTGAATATAAAGAAGCTGTAAAAATATACTCAGATGCCGATGAAGGTGCTATAGATTTAAGTCGTACAATTTCTAATGGCGGAGATCGAGACGTTGGCACACAAATTAGGGGTAACGATCGATCGTATTTTAAGGACAGATTGTCTGTAAATACTGATTTAGACTTTGGTGGCCCACTTAATATTAGTCCGTATGCTGATAGATTTATATTCATGCGTGGGTCAAATACCAATTCATCTAATGCAGATGTCAATTTAATAGAACTTCGTCAATCAATCAACTCTACTACTAACACTACTTCATCTGGTGCAATTAAAATTTTTACTAGTACTGACGGAACACAAACTAACTCAATAGTTTTAAGTGGCGATCCAGATACTGATAGTCTTATTAGTGGTTCATTAGATATTTCAGGTGATCTAAACATAGCTGGTGATACTGTTATTAACGGCTTTACTTTTCCGACAACTGGTGCAGCTACTAGAAAAATCTTGATGTATCCTGGTTCTGGTAATAGACTGTTTTGGGGTGATGTTGCAGTATCCGAAATAACCTACCTAGATATAGCTCTAGCTAGAATAAAAGGGTGGCTTCCAGGCAAGAATATTAGTACAGAATCACTTGCCGCTTGGGAAACCGGAAACAGCGGAATTAGTAATTACTTGGAATTTACCACATCAACCACCGCGGATACGGGTGTAGTACATAAAGCGGTTTATGTTAATGCTGGAGAAACTATACATGTAACTCTCCCAATATCAGGAAATGCTAATCCAGGTCAAACTGTTAATGGATTAAGTATCTATGCTTATCAGCATCATGCTACTGCTGGTGATTTGCCTAATGCCAAAACACACGTTAGCGATGGCGCAACACACGCTTTTGTACAAGAAGATGATTCGTCAATACTAATTAAACCCAATCACCAGATTACCTCTACGCAGTTTACCAATGCTGTCGGTTCCGCAACCTTTGACACCGCAGGGTGGGTTAGCATATCAGTTCAGGCTTCTTCTACGTTTGCATCAACCTATAGTAAAGTTTACATAAAAGATCCATCGATAACTGTTTCTGGTGCAACTAGAGGTGACATAGTGACAATGAGCTATATATTAAATTAGGATAATACTATGCCATCAGAAAGTTCGTTCATAAATGACTTTGATATAATTACTGCATCTGATGTAGAATACGCAACAGTTGTAGATACTGTGTCAAACGGTTATGGATTCGCGCCAAGTTTACCCACTGCGGATAATTCTCAATTAGTAGAAATAATGATGGGTATGGTTTGTAATGTTTCAGGCGAAGAACCGATAGAATATAGATTGCACTATGGCGCTACATATAATTCAACACCTAATGTAGTTATATTAACTGTAAATCCTATGGAAACGGTAGTTTTCATTACTAAGGAATCTCCTGTATATTATATGGGTCGCAATTGGTATCATAAAGCCAGTACTAGTGGATTAGTATCTACGTTTACATATAAGAGGCATACATAATAATGGCTACTCCCAATATATTATCAAAAGATACAGTCGTTAGAATTGGCACCACTAGATATGGTCAAGCTTTAAATTATAGCGCAAACGGCGTACAGATTAATTCATCAGTATCGGCATCGAACTCGACAATTGATGAAGTTGCAAAAATTGCTAATTTAATGATTTCGGCTCCAGGCCTGAGTAATGTCAGTGACGATTATTTTTTACTAAATGTTATAGTTACTGATTCAGTTAATAGTAGCAGTATTAAAGGTTATATAGCTAAAAATCTTAAAGTTTACAAAGGAACCACATTGAACCTAATAGATAAAACGACACCGGTATATCTACAGCAGAGTCGTGTTTTGAGAGCTTGGGCTACACGATCCGATTCGTCAAGCTGCGGTTCGAGCGATGTTTTTGCTACCACTTATTGTGAACACTATAAAAATGAAAGTTAATAAAAATGAGTCTTAGATACGATAAATTAGAACACGTAAGGGCTTACCATAGTGCTGCTAAAATAAGCACTAATGGAACTTCCTATAAAATTGCTGAAGCTGATACTTCTGTCATAGCGGACAACGAATTGGTTACTATGGTAAGAAGTATTGTTATTTGTAATACTGAATTTTTTGATATAGTTTGTACGTTTAAATTTAGCGGAATTAATAGTACTGCAGATTTTTTAAAGGTTGTCGTGCTAAAAGATTCTACAACTATAGCACTTCAGACTAATGCTCCTATTATCCTTAAAGGAAACGATGAATTAAAAATGAAAAGTGAAAGATATGATGGTGCCGCACAAAGTTCAACTGATCAAAAGGTTCACATAAATGTGATGGGTATGGAGATGCAAGGGGGTAACTAATGGGAATTCAAACACTTACACAATTTATGGGAACTGCATCGGCATCTTGCACTGGTTTTACTTTTAATAACGCCGCACAGATTGATACTTATTTGCATTATTATAATAACGAAAACATTAGTACTATTTCACAGAGAGTATTAGAATCGGCCTGGGTGACTAATAAAAGTAGTGAAGCTTACTTTATTACTGTTCTTATTGGCAATGTTGGAGGAGTTGCTAGGCACCAAATGCTTCCCCCAAATAGCTCATTAATCGTTTTTACAAGGGATATGAGTTCATCGGTAAGTGGAACCATAAGGTTTCAACTCGATCAAGCCTATACTGGCCAATCAGCGCCAGCAAGCGGTGATGTGGTAGGACACATAACATTATCTGGATCGGGAGCATAATAATGTCTTATACTTATAAAAAATTTACTTTCGATCCAGATATCATGAATGGGCCTACAGATCTAAGAAGCTCTGACATTACCCCTCAGGCCATGAATTACATAACCCAGGCTGGAACAAGTCTTGTGAATGTATATGGCCTTAACGATGTTGGAGTCACAAGAATCAATATGTATAATATATGTACCACTAATGGTGATGACACAGATACTTATAGGATTGCAATAAGAGATAATAATACTAATGTTGACTTTTATATGTTATGGAGTTTAGACATGGGACCTCATACCAGTCTTACCTTCTTTAACAAATTTAATCAATTATTTTTAAATAATCACGATATGCTATTAAAGCACTTTGGGCCAGCATCGGGCACTGGGAGTTTGAGACTTATGCAAAGTACAATAAGACATATAGGAAGTAGTGCATAATGGCCACAGTTCAAGATATAGACACGGTTAAGCTTATTAGCGATGGCACCTCAGTTACTACTAATAGTATTAGCGTTTCTGCTACCAATATTTTTCAGAATAACTCAACTACATTAGTTAGAATTAATAGTATATACATATGTAATACATCTGACAAGGTTACTGATGTTCAATTGTATCGCTCAGACAGAACTGCTTCTAATGCTCAAAAATGTTTTTTCGTAGCTAGATTACACCCAGATGAGACTGTTGTAGCAGTAGAAAAACCGTGTCCAGTAATAATAGATAAAAGCGAAGGTTTAAGTTTATTAGGAAAAATAGTTGCATCTGACAGCGCGTCTAATGTTACGGGAACTGTTCAAATTTTTTATAATGGAGAGGAATTTTCAGATGTCGGATAGTTTTTATAGAGTAGGAGGGACAGTCCAGCCAGCCGGAAACTACGAAGATGGTAAAAGATTTCCTGGGATAGTTGATTTAAATACAAAGATGATTGAAAGGCCTCATTCGAATATTGATTGGAGTGGCATAAATGATCTATTAGATTCGTATACGTCTAATGCTACTACAACTGCAACGATTCAAGCAGGCCTTGATAACTTAATACCTAGCTCGCAAGGGACGGCCAAAATTTGGGCTACTCCAGTGCCAGGCAATGCATTCGAAAACTTGGCCGGTGTTACTGCTAATGGTAACATTACTGCTGATGGAAAGTTTGATATAAGTCAATTTGATAATCCAGGAACATACCCAATCAAGCCGTCTAATTTTCCGGAATGTACTCCTGGTTGTTTATGGTATGCAATATCAATTTACAAACAATTAGGCATGCCATCCGGCCAAATGGGATATATGGGAACTTGCTATATTAATTTTAGGCAACAGCGCGCAACTGGCAGTAATGGATTAACTGAATTGTTCTCTCCTATGATGTTAAGACCTATTGAGGCATTTGTTACTCACGGGTCAGCTTCATACAGCAAACCAGCTGGGCTATCAGAAACCTTTAATGATCCAAGAGCTGGAACTTACTTTTCGACCGATCAGCGACCAGGCTCTAATGGTTATCATTCTACAAGTAAGTTTTCATATAATGATGGAATCTGGGGTTACAGGGAACTGGCACAACTTGACGGCCATGCAGAGATTCCGTATTTTTTAGCTCCAATAAGTTCGACATATGGCGGAGAGACATTTGGTATACAAAATTACGCAAGTTCTGATTCGACATCTCACGATATATATTGGAGTGGAGCCTTTAGTATGACTTATGGTGATGACAATTTAAGATGTTTTTTATGGACGGTATATGAATAATGAAAGGTAATTTAAGTAGGGTAGGTACTCCTTTAAGAGAAAAAGATGTTTTAACTCGTGGCGGAAATAGAAGCATAATGGACGACTATGTTTCACAAACGCCTGACTTTAGTTATATCAGTTCCTCAGATAATTATTATGATTATCCGTTTCATCATGGGCGAGCGGGGCCCCTGACATTTGATGTGGGTCGACCTAGTACTGGCACAGACCCTCAAGATGGCGACGGCATGTCTCCACTTATTTCAAACTTTTATAATAATTGGCAAGCTTTTCGCGGAAGAGCTTTTGATTCTCGGGTGTATGAAAACAACTCTGCTAGTGATACACATGCGCCGTACGATGTTAGAGAAATATTTTTTACCCTACCTAATACGGCTACAAGAGACTTTAGACTTTATTTTGCGCATAGAGTAGTTTCAAGTACTAATTTTTATAATGATGTTCCCATAGGTGCATTTCAAATTTTAGACATAAATGGAAACGTTACTCATAATATACCATGCGATGCATCATATCAGGGATTACAGACAAGAACACAGGCCTCAAGCTCGCGAGCATCACCATCAGCTTTAGGCAGTACTGGTTGGAGTACGATAAGCACCACAGTTAGTGCAAGTAGATTTGGCTACGCACTTAGCACTGGTAGTAGCTATACTGGCACTGATAATGGAATAGATTGTTCAAATTTAGATAGTGTACCAATGCGAGTAGGTAATCTTAGCATGCCACAAGACTCAGGGAGCACTTATTATATCTTTAGAGAAACCAGCGGTGCGTCTGGGTATGCTTTTGGCCGGACTACTTCTGCATTAACAGATTTGCCAAATATTGGATCAATTAGAGTAGCATATCTTGCTACCACAGATACTGGCCAACTTTCGTCATATGAAGGTAACGATTGTTTGCATGTAGCTTTTTATTAACAGGAGATTAATAATGTTAACATTATATACAAAAAACGGGTGCTATCCTCAAATAATTCCACCCATTATTGAGTTAGAGGATGGATCAACTAGATCTAATCCTACTACATTTACTGCCGAAGAAATTGAGAGTGCTGGCTGGTCACCGGCTCCAGAAGTTCCGGAATACAACATTTCTACTCATATTCTTAATTGGGATCGTGAAACATCGACCTATGTTATTGAAGCTATACCTCAAGAAGAATTAGACAGAGCGAGGGAATTTGAGTGGCGCGGTATTAGAGAAGAAAGAAACTTATTACTAGCAGAGTGTGATTATATGATAATTAAAGCACTTGAAGCTGGTACGACGCTTTCTGATGAATGGATTGCCTATAGACAAGCTCTACGCGATTTGCCATCAACTTCTGATACACCAGGCGGCATTGTTTGGCCCGACAAGCCTGAGTAACATATAAATAAAGTATATAAATATAGTAAAGCAAGAGGTGTTTAAATGGCAAAACCAAACAGTAGAGCAACTTTAATTGATTACTGCCTTAGAAATCTAGGTGCACCTGTAATTGAAATTAATGTTGACGACGATCAGCTAGATGATAGAATAGACGAAGCTCTACAATTCTATCAGCACTATCACGCGGACGCCATTGAAAAGGTATTTTTAAAGCATCAAGTGACACAGGATGATATTGATAATGGACTTATTTCAATACCAGATTTAGTAACTGACGTTATCAGAGTTCTTCCAATTAGAGATAATAGTGCGAGTGCAAGTCTATTTGATGTAAAATATCAAATGCATCTAAACGATATGTATAGTCTTGGTTACATGGGTAATCTATTAGAATATACAATGGCTAAACAATATTTGTCCACTTTAGACGTTCTCATTGATTCAGATGATAAGTTTGTATCATTTGATCGACATAGAAATCAGTTAAGAATTGACATGGACTGGGTTAATGAAGTAGTCGTTGGGTCGTACATTGTAGTTGAAGCTTATCGAATTATTGATCCGGCCACATTTACAGACGTATATAACGATTATTTTTTAAAGAAATACGCTACATCTCTTATTAAGAAACAATGGGGCGCTAACTTACTTAAATTCGAAGGAATGCAAATGCCAGGCGGTGTTACATTTAACGGTCGTCAATTATTTGATGATGCTGTGCAAGAATTAGAAAGACTAGAAGAAGAAGTTAGACTAAACTGGGAGCAACCAGTAGACTTTTATATAGGATAATTAATGCCTAGAAACGTATACTTTTCTCAAGCCGTTAGGTCAGAACAACACCTATACGAAGACTTGGTAATAGAATCGCTGAAGATATTTGGACAAGATGTCTATTATATTCCGCGCACTCTTGTCAATCGCGATAATATTCTAAACGAAGATCCTGCATCTACATTCGATGACGCTTATCTGATGGAAGCATATATTGAGAATATTGATGGATTTGAGGGAGCGGGTGATTTATACCAAAAGTTTGGTCTTGAGATAAGAGATGAAGCCTCTTTCGTAATTTCTCGTAGAAGCTGGCAAAAAACAATTGGCTTTAACGAATCTACAGTTAGGCCCAATGAAGGTGACCTATTATTCTTGCCGATGACTAACTCATTTTTTGAGATCACCTTTGTAGAACACGATAAGCCATTCTATCAATTATCCAACTTACCAGTTTATAAACTTACATGTTCACTCTTTGAATATAACGATGAGAAGTTTGATACTGGCCTTGATGTTATCGATGATACTATGGGTGAAGAGGCTTATCTTATTGGTATGGACGTAGCCGTTACGGCCGGTGCTCACTTTACTCGTGGAGAAATTGTAACTCAAACTTTAGTTGATGCTGATGGAGACACACCAGCAATACAAATTTATGGTACAGTCCAAAGCGTAGAGAAAACTTCAGATACTGCAGCAACAATTGGTTTATCCAATATCGGAGTAGCTGGAGCTAGCAATTACAGGCAGTTTGTTGTATCAAACACTAAAGGCTTGGTTGGTGGAGAATCTACCAATACGTGCTATATTACTAAAGTATACGACGTAGGCGATAACGACACCGATAACTTTATGGCTACAGATGGAGCTGCACAAAATGTTGCGTTTGAAACATTTACTGACAATTTCTTAGACTTTACGGAAACCAATCCATTTGGTGATCCTTCGGAGAATTTCTAATGTTTGGTGGACACTTTTATCATGCCACAATGCGTAAATCAGTGGCCGTTTTTGGTACCCTATTTAATAACATTAATGTTGTTCGCAAAGCTGCTGATGGCGGTGTTCTTAATCAAGTAAAAGTTCCACTTTCATACGGCCCTAAAGAAAAATTTCTTGCTAGATTAGATCAACAAGATGGAAGAAATCAACCGGTAGCTTTAAAGCTTCCCAGAATGGCCTTTGAAATTACAGATTTAAGTATAGATGCTAATCAGAAATTAACAAAATATAACAAAATTGTAGAATCAAACGCGTCTGATAGCACCAAGAAAAAAGTAATTGATCAATACACTTCGTACGATATTGGTATGTCATTATATGTAATGGCTAAAAACCAAGACGATGGATTACAGGTAGTTGAACAAATACTTCCATACTTCACTCCAGATTACACTGTGTCAATAAGACCAGTAGACACATTTGACTTTAAACAAGATGTTCCAATCATTTTAAATAGTGTTAATATCCAAGATGATTATGAAGGAGATTTTGCGACGCGCAGGGTTCTCATTTACCAATTGGATTTTACAATGAAAATGAAATTTTATGGGCCGACTAATGATAATTCTAGTATTATTAGAGAAATTAATCTAGACTTTGAAAAATTTGGAACAGCTGGTAATACTCATATATTTGAAGAAATAGACTTTAGCGTAGGTACGGAGGATACAGCAGATAGCTTTACTGTAACTAGTACTGTTGATAACGAACCATTGTTTGATAATTAATTATGGATAAATTAGATAAAATGAGAAGCTCATTGGAGAAGAATCTTCCAGTTAAACCAGAAGCTCCTAAAGCAGTTGAAGAAAAAGACATAAAAGATGATTATGAATTTTCGCGAGACACCTATCGAGACTTAATTAGAACTGGAACACATTCACTGGATTCTCTTGCAGAACTTGCAAGAGAGTCAGAACACCCCCGTGCATTTGAAGTTTTATCTAAATCCATAAAAGATATTGCTGATACTACAGAAAAACTAATGGCCCTACAGAAAGCTAAGAAAGATCTTTCCAAGGACGATAAGCAAGACGAAGCCAAACGCGTGACAAATAATAATGTATTTGTAGGTTCTACTACAGACCTACAAAGAATGTTGATTGACAATAATAAGATTATAGATGCAGAAGATCAAGAATAATGAGTTTGGTTATCTAGGAAATCCATCAGTAAAGCGAGATGGCGTAGAAACACAATTCACAAAACAAGAAGTTATAGAATACGCAAGGTGCATGAAAGATCCTTCGTATTTTGCTAAGACTTACTTAAAGGTCATCTCGCTTGATAGTGGTTTAGTGCCATTCAAGCTATATCCGTATCAGGAAAAAATGTTCGAACATTTCAATAAGAATAGATTTTCTATTGTTTTAGCGTGTAGACAGTCTGGTAAATCTATTTCATCTGTTGGTTATCTATTATGGTATGCGTGTTTCCACCCTGAGAAGACTATTGCGGTTCTTGCAAACAAAGGTGCTACGGCGAGAGAAATGTTAGCACGTGTAACACTGATGCTAGAAAACTTACCATTCTTTTTGCAGCCAGGGTGTAAAGCACTTAACAAAGGTTCTATAGAATTTAGTAATAACTCAAAGATTATTGCAGCTGCTACGTCTGGTAGTTCTATTCGTGGTCTATCGATTAACTTACTTTTCCTTGATGAGTTTGCGTTCATTGATAATGATGCCCAATTCTATACTTCAACTTATCCAGTAGTATCGTCTGGTAAAGATACAAAGATTATTATTACATCTACCGCAAATGGTATTGGTAACGTATACCATAAGCTATGGGAAGGTGCTACTCAAGGAACAAATGAATTTAAATCATTCCGCGTAGATTGGTGGGATGTACCAGGAAGAGATAAAGAATGGAAAGAACAAACCATTGCTAACACATCAGCTTTGCAGTTTGATCAAGAGTTTGGTAATACATTCCATGGACGAGGGAATACTCTGATTGATGCTAATCATTTGTTAGCTCAAAAATCAGTAGACCCGATGTACTATAAAGAAAATATTTCGATCTACAAAGAACCACAAGAAGGCCACGAGTATGTAATGCTGGTCGATGTAGCAAAAGGTAGAGGACAAGACTACTCTACTTTTAACATCATAGATGTGACGACTCAGCCATTTGAACAAGTATGTGTATTTAGGGATAATAAGTTATCTCCTATGCTATTTCCAGATATCATTTATAAGTATGCCAAAACATTTAACGAAGCTTATGTGGTTATTGAGAGTAACGATCAGGGTGCTGTAGTTTGTAATGGGTTATACTACGATTTAGAATACGAAAATATCTTTGTAGAATCTTCGATTAAAAGTAACTCAATCGGTGTCACTATGACAAGAAGAGTAAAACGCATTGGTTGCTCTACGATTAAAGATCTTATTGAGCAGAAGAAGCTTATGATATATGATTCAGATACAATTATTGAGATGTCAACATTTGTATCTCGAGGTAGTTCATATGAAGCTTCGTCTGGTAATCATGACGATCTAATGATGAACCTAGTACTCTTTGGTTGGTTTATTTCAACTGATGTCTTTGAGAATTTAACCGACATTAATATTAAAGGATTGCTTTATAAAGAGCGATTAGCTGAAATACAAGACGATATGCTTCCATTTGGATATATAGACGATGGCCAAAACCATATAAATAGTGGTGAGAAGGGAGATGACGGCAATATATGGTTCGAAAAGGAATGGAAGGGGTTTAAATGAAAAGACGACTAGTAAGAAAAATAATCGAAAAGCGACATGCTGAAAATGGGCACATGCAGACTATTGCCGAAGAAGAAGCTAAAAAATACAAGTTTATATATCTCTGGTATGACGACCCTGAAGATCCGGATGATCCAGAAAAGACGGCTGACGACTTTATTAAAGAAGGTACAAAGCTTGGACTCACTGGATTTAAGGTTGATGTGCAGGGTGCTTATTCTGATTTAGAAAATGGCGTAAGATATATTTACGATGGCATGGCTGAAAAGGAACGCAAATTTAAAATTGACGATAACACCATTGTATTCGTACGAGCTCCAGTTACAAAAAGAAAGGCTTGGTCAGACTTCTTGACACAATTAGAAAGAGCTGGAGTAGTGTGTGTTAATACTCGCGCATGCATGGAAATCACATCAGATAAGTATAGAACAAGTCTGTATCTCGCAGAAGCAGAGTTACAGCAGCCTAAAACAGTATTGGTCCATCATCAAGAAAAAGCTATTGATGCGATGAAAAGATTAGGCGACAAATATCCAGTTATACTTAAGACGCTTACAGGCTCACTTGGCATTGGCGTAATTAAAATAGATTCAGAAAGCTCGTTACATTCTACAGTTCAGTTACTTCATAAGCTAGATCCAAATATGGGTATCTTATTACAAAGTATGATTAAAGATTTTACCTATGATATTAGAGCACATGTCGTTGGGGGTAGATTCCATGGAGCGATTAAGCGCCCTACAGTTAAAAAGGATTTTAGAACTAACGTATCGTTAGGATCAAAGCCAGCTCCAATAGAATTGACCGATTTAGAAATAGAACATGTAGAAAAAGCAGCGAAGGCTGTTGATGGCCTATGGGTAGGCGTAGACATATTTCCCTCGAAAGATAGAAATAAAATTCCTCCAACCTTTATTGAAATTAATTCAACTCCTGGTACTAGAGGATACAGAAAGGCTACTGGAGAAAATTTACCCAAAGACGTATTAGAAAAATTTATGGATCGCGAATTATGGCTTAAGCCATCTACGTATAAATCTATGTTCGATAGCGAATAAAGTTAAGATTGTTTTATTTATAAATAAACAAGTGAAGAATAATTCGTATTATGATACATATTAACTAACTCATTTAAGAGGATAAAGCGATGGCATTTCAAGTATCACCAGGCGTTCAAGTCAAGGAAATTGACGCAACGAGCGTAATACCTGCCGTATCAACCAGTATTGGTGGATTCGCGGGGGCCTTCAATTGGGGTCCAGTGGATAAAATAACGCTAGTGTCGTCTGAGGACAACATGGCGTCGATTTTTTCTGTACCGGATTCTAGTACGGCACCACATTTTTTAACTGCGGCATCATTTTTAAAGTATGGGAACGCGTTAAAAGTAGTAAGAGTTGTCGAAAGCACTGCAATGAACGCAACTGCTGGCGGCGAAGAAGTATTAATTAAAAACGAAGATGTATTGATCAACCACGCAGGCTTCCAAGATGGTACTGTGGGTTGGGCAATTGCAAAATATCCTGGTTCACTAGGTAATAGTTTAAAGGTAGAAGTCTGCGTAGGTAGTGGTTCTTTTTCTAGTTGGGCAGTACGAGGCTTGTTTGATGCTGCACCTACGACTTCAGATTATGCTAAGAGTTTAGGATTTACTGCAGCTGGTGATGAACTTCACGTAGCTGTAATTGATAGCGATGGTAAAGTCTCAGGTACTCCAGGTACTGTTTTAGAAACATTTGCATTCATGTCTCAGGCATCAGACGCTAAAGATGCATCAGGGACTTCTATCTATTACAAGAATGTAATTAACTCACAGTCTAAATATATTGCTGTAGGTGAAGGTTTAAAGTTTGCGTTTGATGCATTAAGTGGCACTGGTTCTAACGGTGCAGCAGATACAGCTATTGCAACAGCGCTACCAACGGTTGCTGACACATTTGGAACAACATTTAATAGCATAATTCTAAATGGTGGTACTGATGGTGGTTCAGTGGATAAATCAGAAATCCTAGATGGTTTAGATTTATTTGCTGACACTGAAACTGAAGATGTTAATTTAATATTCAGTACACCAGACCAAGGTGCTACAGATGACACAATTGCTGAAAAACTTATTGAAATCGCCGAAGGTCGTAAAGATTGCATGGCGTTCGTTTCACCATCAATAACCAACAGTAAAGCAGCTAATATTACTGCTATTACGACTTGGGCTGGCAATCTAACATCTACATCTTATGCGTCATGCGACTCTGGTTCAGTGTATGTGTACAATAAGTATTCTGATGAATATCTGTACATTGGTGCTGGCGGATTGTGTGCTGGTCTCTGTGCTAATACTGATAACGTAGCAGATGCTTGGTTCTCACCGGCTGGTGTTAATCGTGGGCAATTGCTAGGTGTAACTAAATTAGCTTATAACCCAACTAAAGCACAACGTGACGAACTATATAAAGCCAAGGTTAACCCTTTAGTTTCATTCCCAGGTCAAGGTACAATGCTATTTGGCGATAAGACACTATTATCACGCCCATCAGCATTCGACCGAATAAATGTTAGACGTTTGTTTAACACTTTGGAAAAAGCTATCAGTACTGCTGCTAAGGCTCAACTGTTTGAACTAAACGACGAGTTTACTCGAGCTCAGTTTAGAAATATGATTGAACCTTTCTTGAGAGATGTTAAAGGCCGTCGCGGTCTTACCGACTTCTTGGTCGTTTGTGATGAATCAAATAATACAGGTCAAGTAATTGATTCTAACCGATTTGTTGCAGATATCTATATCAAGCCAGCTAGATCTATTAACTTTATTACACTAAACTTCATTGCAACAAGAACTGGTGTTGACTTCTCTGAAGTCGCCGGCGGTTAAGAGGAGATAGAAAATGGCTATTTTAGGCGTAGACGATTTTAAATCAAAGTTGACTGGCGGTGGCGCTAGATCCAACATGTTTAAAGTCACATGTAACTTTCCTGGTTATGCCCAGGGCGATGTTGAATTGACTTCTTTTCTTTGTAAAGCTGCTCAATTACCAGCATCTATTATTAACCCAGTCGAAGTAAACTTCCGTGGTAGAAAACTACAGATGGCTGGTGATCGTACTTTTGAACCATGGACAGTAACCATCCTAAATGATGTTGACTTTGTGGTACGAAATGCTTTCGAAAGATGGAGTAATGGTATTAACAAACACGTTGATGGACGCGGTTTGGCTAATCCTACTGAATATATGGCTGACATGGTTGTCGAGCAACTCGATAAAAATGGCGATTCTGTAAAACGATATGATATTAGAGGCACATTCCCTACTAATATTTCTGAAATCGATTTAAGTTACGATAACGAAAATGAGATTGAAGAGTTTACAGTTGAGCTACAAGTTCAGTACTGGGAATCAGATACTACTTCTTAGTAAGCGTATAAATACTATTAGACGAGGGGGAACTATTCCCCCTCTGATAATATTATAGGAAAAGAATATGGCAGATTTTTTTGGATTTGAAATAAAGCGAAAAGGTGGTGAAGAACCCATCAGGCCATCGTTTGTACCTAATACAGACGAGGACGGTGCTGGAGTAATCCAGGCCGGTGGTCACTTTGGAGCTTATGTCGATCTTGATGGTGACAAAGCTAAATCAGAAATTGATTTAATTTATAAATATCGCGATGTAGCTACTCAACCTGAGTGCGATGCTGCAATTGATGATATTATTAATGAAGCTATTGTTGGTGATCACGATGATACACCCGTGAGATTAGTGTTAGATGAAGTTGAAACATCTGATGCTATTAAAGATGCAGTGACACAAGAGTTTAGAACTGTACTTAAATTGTTGAATTTTAATGCATATGCACACGATATTTTTAGACGATGGTATGTAGATGGTAGATTGCCCTATCACATTATTATCGATAAAGATAAATCAAAGAGTGGGATTAAAGAACTACGGTATATTGATCCAACCAAACTTAGAAAAGTAAAAGAAGTTGAAGAAAAGAAAGATCCTAAGACTGGCGCAAGTGTTGTAGTTGGCCAGAAAGAATTTTGCTTATTCCAAGATGATAAGCTTAATTCTAATAATGAAGGCATAAAAATACATAAAGATTCAATTGCATATTGTACGTCAGGGGTATTAGATCCTTCGCGTAAACGAATTTTAAGTTATTTGCAAAAGGCGTTAAAGCCAGTTAATCAATTGCGAATGATGGAAGACTCACTGGTTATTTACAGAATAAGTAGAGCACCAGAACGTAGAATCTTCTATATTGATGTTGGTAACTTACCTAAGGGTAAAGCCGAAGAATATTTGAAGAATATTATGAGCCAGTATAGAAACAAAATGGTTTATGATGCTAAT
>Ga0187219_1000851_pt1 | contig 14830 bp, 7 predicted proteins | sample 13SPOviralmetaG_FD_130162 | JGI IMG/M metagenome (GOLD analysis project Ga0187219, IMG submission 130162) | Marine viral communities from the oligotrophic San Pedro Time Series (SPOT) site, San Pedro Channel, CA, USA - 13 SPOT_SRF_2010-07-21... | ecosystem: Environmental > Aquatic > Marine >... | reverse complement strand
TTTTAAGTAAAAACTGTTTAGCTGTTGTTAGTCCTTCAGTATCTGTTTTCTGATAGTTTCTAGTTTTATCAGTTATAGTTTGAGGATTTAAACCGAACATACCAGCATATATATCAGCAACAGATTTTGGCACGTTTCTAGTTTGCCCAAAAGTTTTAATGTCTTGACCTTTCAAATATTCTTTTGTAGCTTCTGTTATTTTAGTTTCAACCTCAGCTTTATCTTTAGCACCTATTTTTTCTATTTGCGCTTGTGAAAACTCAACTGTTTCTGTAGGTTTTTTAGCTATAGGCTTTTCTTTTGTCTCTACTTCGGTAGTTTCTTCAGCTACAACACCTTTAGCCTCTGTTACATCTGTTGTAAACTCTTCACCCAAAACTCTTTTAGAAGCTTCTATAGATCTTGCTGGTAGAAACTTATTTATATAAGCAGCTAATGGCACACCTGATTCTGGTTTATACTCTGATATTAAATCAAGTATACCTCTTGGACCAGTTTCTATTTCGTCTGTTAATAGCTGTCTATCAAAATTAGGTGCTTGACTTCTTGATTCTACTATTCTATTTGTTATTGGCTTAAACTTTTGTATAATATCAAAAGCTGCCGAAACACCTTGCTCGTCGTATAGTCTTTGGACTTCTTTAGAGTCTTCAACTCTTTTACTTTCTTTAGTTACAAGTTCTTTTATTTCAGTTTCAGCTATAGTTTCTGGAGTTATAGAAACTTCAGCGCCTTCAATAGCTGTTTTTTTAAGACCTCTTGACAAACCTTTTTGCCTATGTATACTTCTATTATAATCTTTTATAAAGTTTAATACGTCTTTACCGTCTTTAAACCTAACCTTCATACCCATAGCGCTAAGTGCTCTGCGTATATAATTACCAAGTTTTACACCTATAGTCTCATTTATTTCAATAGTACCATTACTAAGACCTTCACTAGCAAGTGTCATTACTTCTTCCATAGTATCAGCTTCAGATACATCAGCATCTTCTACGTACTGATCTAATCTTTGTTGAAACTCTGGCTTTATATTTATGTTTTTATTAGTTCTTAGTTCATTGAGTAAAGACTGACCTAGCGCTATAGCCGCGTCAGGTTTATTTTTAACAGTTTCATAAACCACTGCATGACCTGTTTCGTGTTCTCCAACTGCAAATTGATTGTCCTCGGTAGCTGTTTCTTTGTTAAGTATAATAATACTTCTATCTCCAGGTAAAGTTATAAACGTACCGTAGTTATCAGAGTTTTTAGTATCTATTTCTCCACCTTCTTCTTGCAGCGTAGCAATAGCTGAATCAACATCATCTTGCGTGTCAAAAGATTCAAATCCAACTCCTATTTGTTCTGCTATTTTCTTAGCACCTACATCTATTTTAGCTGCTTTATCTTTAGTTATTAAAGCACCAAGCTCCGTGTCTATTTCAGTAAGTCTAGAAGATTCTGCTTTTGTTAAACTAGTGTTATTAACTTGCTTTATAGTATTTTTTAGGTTTTTTTGCTCAATCATTAAATCAACTATTGCTGGTTGATTTTCAATACTAATACCAAGAGGTTTTAATTGATTTGTAGCGCCTTGAACTTCTCTAGCTCTTAACTTAATGCCATCAGCTTGTTCTTGAGTTATATCACCTTTGCTTAAATCTACGTCAACTTCCGCATCTATAACCTGCAAAGAGCCAGGTATTTGAGAGGCTTTTATTTCAAAACCTGTTGTTTTAAGTTCAGGACTAAAAGCTTGAGAAGCCTTGTCAAAATCAGTTTGTTTTAGTTCTTTATTTATTTTGTTGTTAGTTATACCTTGTTTTATCGCTGCTCTAGATTTTACTATATTTACAGGTGAAGAATAAAGACCACTACCTCCCACGCCTTGTATAAAAGCATCGTTAACACCTTCAAAAGTGGGTAAACCTTTTATCATGTTTTGTGTGATTTTTGTTCCTACTTCTTGAACACCGCCTTCAACCATAGCTACTGGAGCACCATATTTAACTAAAGCAGTTCGATACATATCTATTAACCCATCTTTAAATATTTTATTACCAGCTTCAAGACCTTCTTTAGATATAATGTCTTTATATACTTTACCTAAAGTAGAGGTACCAACAGACTCCCAAATAGCTTCTGCAGCACCCATACCTAAGCCGTTAATTATGCTTAATAATTCTGATTGGCCAGGTTTAGATGTTAATTCTTCTGATATTTCTGGACCAGCAAAACCTACAGTTGATCCAGCAGCTAATTTACCAGTTGTAGTAACAGCGCCACCAGCCATCATACTTAAACTTACAGGCGCGCTTCTTGTTATTCCTTGAGCTAAAAGTTTAAAGCCATCACTGTAGTCACCTTTTTTAAAGTTTTCGTATATACCTTTTGAATCATAATTTTCATTATCATATATATCAACTACGTTTTGTAGTTTTTTTGCTTCTTCCTCGTAATAATCTAGTATGGGATTTGATAAACCTTCTTCTTCTTTAAAACTTTTAGAAGATGTTTCAAAATCTAAATATCCTTCAGCTTTCAAGGCTTCCATATAAGGTCTTAGCGCTATAGGGTAACTATCTGGATCTGCGGCTAAGTTTTGAGGTATAGAAGCTATATCGTATAATGTTTCTGGTATAGAAGCAGCCATTTTACCTAAATCAATAGAACCAAGTTCAAAAGATAAACCTAACCTATCTAGCCAATCCATTTCAGCAGCTTCTCTTTTCTTTTCTTCTTTATCTAAATAAGATTTCCACTCGTCTTTACTTACGTCTTTACCGTCTATATTATATGTTATTTCAGGTTCTGGTGATACCGAAAAAGTATCTTCCAACCCAAATTCCGTAACGGGTTTTGGTGCTTGTTGAGGTCCCATTGACGGGGCAACTGCACCCGGTACACCGTCTTTTTTCTTTACTGCACCAAGATCTACTTCTTCAAGCTCTACAGTTTCAGAAACTTCAACTTCTTGCTCACCCCATTTATTAGATTTTTTCCACTCTTTAACTAATCTAACTTTTTCATCATTAAAAAGTGATGGATCTAAAGAATCTACGTATAGTTCTAATTCGTTCATTTAATTAAATTTATAGGTTATTAGCTTCGATAAACGCTTGTGCTTTAGCTTTTTTAGCTTCTTGTAAGTCAAAAATAGCAGCATCTTCTGGTATTGTAGGTAACTGATTTTTAGTAAACTGAAGTAAATAATTATTCATAAAGTAATCTTTATATTTTTTAGAGAACTCATCTTGCTTGTTTTGGTCTAATGGTAAATCCTCTGTATAAGACCAGTATTTACCTTCAGACAAGTAAACGTTCCAAGCGGCTATAGTTTCTTCCTCAGAAGCCATAGTAGCGGCTACCTCAGCCTCTATAAAAGGATTAGAAACTCTTTTTATTCTATCCATATCGTATTTCAATATGTTTCTGCCTTTACCATCACCTATTTCTACAATTTCATAATCAAATTTACCATCTTCAGTTTTAAGTATAAACTCTTCTTTTATCTTAGCACCTGATTTTAATTGACCAGCCTCGCTGACATCTTCTGGTGAAAATATATTAACCTCAGTTAATAGCTTAACCATATCCTTAGTAATGTCTGGCGTTGATGCAACTATTGTAGTACCCGCTTCATTTAAAGAATTTAACGAAGAGTTGTTTATAACTAACGGTTTTTCAAACGCTGGTCCAGTAAAAATAATATCTTGAGTACCGTCTTCTAGTAAATGCAACGCAATATCATAACCATCAGTTTTAGAAAAACCTGGTCGTTCTTTTAATATAGAGTTTATTACAGTATATTCAAAATTGTTGTTAGGATCGAAATTTGGTTCTTCTGTTATCTCAACATTAGAAATAAGCATAGCTAAAAAATCTAAAGCAGCTTGAGGCGCTTGCTCTCGTTGCTTTACTTTGTTTAATTCATACTCACAATAGTCAGATATGCAGTTGTTTGTTTCTATAGCTATTTTAAGCTTAGCATAGGCTTTACCTGTATCTCTAAAAGCTTTACCCAGAATATCAAAGTTAACATCAGATGATCTAGCTATATAGTCTTTATTAAAGCCCATAGCACTACTTTCTGCCATTTGCTTTATAGTAAGATTTGTAATTACATTTTTATTACTCATTTCTTATTATTTAAATAAATCATCAAAACCACCAGATAATCCAGCTTGAGCGACAGTTCCAAGCATGCCTGTTAATGCCGACGTTTGATCTGCTTTAGCTTGAGCCGCTGCCGCCTGTTGTTGACCTAGCATAGCAGCTGTTCTATCTAATTGTTGTTGTTCTCTTTGCTCTGTAGCTCCAAAAACAAATTGTTTTCCTGCTGCTCCAGCTTGTTGCATACGTCTTTCTTCAGCTACTTTTTGTTGCTGTAGTTGTTGCTCGCCTTGTGCTCTTAATTTTTCGTTTTGTGACTCTTGTTGCTCTATACTAGCTGAAACACCTTTCTTACTTCTAAGTGCAGCTTGAGCTAATGCTGTTGCTCCACCAGCAGAAGCGCCAGTCGCTCTTAACGTGTCTAGCGTGTTTGCTAAAGATATATCAGCTTCTTCAATTTGCATTTCGGCGGCTTGAGTAGCAACGCCTAAACTAGCAAAAGGATTAGACATTGTGCTTGTTAAGTTTTCAAAACCCTCGTAAGGATTTACAACTTCTTGTCTATTAGCTTCTAATGTATCTAATTTTTTTTGAAGTCTTTTAGCTTCTCTTCTAGCTCTTCTAGCTGCTTTTCTAGCAGAACTAGAGCCAAGCAACCCGCCTACTATACTAGCCCCAGCTCCTATTACTGCTCCTAACATGACTTTATGTTTTTATTATTAATATCCATTATTGTAAATATAGTTACTACTTACGTTAAACAATTGTTTTTCTCCTCCAATATTTGTCGAAGAATCAGTTGATAAAGTAACGTTAGCGTAAAATCCTTTTATACCACCTACTTGAGCGCCAAAATTAACTTCTTTTTCGTTTGGCACGCTAGTGTTAATTAAATTAGCTACATATTTATTTTCTTTTAAATAAAAGCCAGCATTATACTTAGGTAAAGCTGGATTATTTGTTCCAAAAGCAGAATTATACGTAGAATGATCTGCCACTAAATAAAAGTTTAATTGCGCAAACTGATCAACGCTAACGTTTTGACTAACAACTACTGATGGTGGTGACGGCGTGTAGCTCACAACTGTAGTCCCGCTTGGTACACCTTGACCTGTAACGGCGGCTCCTACAGGTACAAACCCTGTTAAGTTTCGCAAAAATATAGTTGTTGATGTAGACGCTTGTTCTGAAAAAGCGCTTGTGTTAGATATAACATACTCTCCCTCGTAATAACTTCTAATTCTTGAAGAAGTATCAAAAGTATTTCTCCAGCTGTTATTTATTAATTTTTCACCAGTTAAATCAGAAGTGTATGAACTAACTTGCCAACCGCTTGTGCCTTCGTATGCAATGGTTTGAAAGTTTTTAGAATTAGCAGGATTATCGTTTACTACAAAAGACATGCTACTACTATATTGAACACCGTAAAAATTATTTCTATTAATGTTGGTGCCATCAGGCGTTATCGCAGCATAATGCTTGTAAAGTTTACCATTGTATACGCTGTAAAAATCACTTTGAACACTAAATATTTGCTCTGGTTTATAAGTTAAAAAAGATGGCCAACCATTTACATTAGGATCAAAGCTTGTGGTATACCAAGGTTCCGATGTAGGTTGTGTTATAGGATTTTTTTGCAAAGAAACAACGTACTCTGAATTATGGACATTGTAGCCACCAAGAACCACGCCGCTGCTACTAGCTGTGTCTATGCCTTCTTGAGCATTATTTAATTTATCTCTAAAAAAATCTTTCATTCCATAGGAAGATATCTCATCAATACTTGAATTTGTTAATCTTAATATAGCATTATTATTTTTGTCAGAAAAATACTTACTATAACCGTGTACGGCAAAACTTTCAGGGTTTTTACTTATTCCATATTCACCGGCATAAGGTTGTATCGTTCCTATAACTAAACTAGATGTGGTCACAGACCCACCGCCCTCAGCATTATATATAGCGTCTTTATCTATTAAAGCTCTTGATACTTTTTGTTCTTGAAATATTATTAAGTTAGAATTTTCAGCATAAAGCTTTTGTATAGATCCATTGCCTGGGTTAGCGCTTTTAGTTATATCTTCAGCTACAGAAAAGACATTACTTTGATTGATACCGGTCCTAGAATTAAATACACCAGAATATATTAAAGAGTTTAATCTAAAAGACGCGTCTTCTTGATCTTCAACTAAATAAGCCTTAGCTCCATAATCTGTAGAAGTATTATTAAAACCTCCTCTAATTCTAGATTCTTCAATAACCCAATCATTTTCACTATTAGTAACGGCAACGACTGGGTAACCTCCTATAGTGTTAGGTATCCCTCTAGACCCATTCCATATAGGTTCTTGCGAAGAACTTGTTTTATTTAAAAAAAATGAATTGAAGTATTTTACTTCTATTATTGCGGCCATATATATAAATATTACTTGTTTTTATAATGAATTACACTAATATCTGCCAACTAACAGAATCTAAATTATAGTTATTTTCATCTATAACGAAAGTTGCCTCTAAAACTTGCTCTTGGTTACGAAGCGTAGAGCCTTGATACCAACCAGCACCTTGGCCAGCAGCGCGCTGACCGTAAGGTGTAAGAGAATAATCACCATACCACACTGAGCCTCCTGGGAAAAAAGGTCCTATAGGAGGAAACAAAGTGCTAACATAAGCAAAAACCTCTCCAGTGTTATTCCATAGCTGTATAGCGTCAGCTTCAGTCTGAGCAAAAACTAAATTTTGCTCAAGAGGAGGTAAGTTAACGTCTTGAAAGTTTATAGTTATAAATCCAGAGCCACCACTTGTGTTGAGTAACGGTGGTTGTTGTGGTCCAAACATTCTTTGCCTGGGTATTCCAGGCCCTATATTATTGTTACTAAAACTTTGGCTAGATATAAAAGCATTTGGAAAATTATCAAGACCATAATTTTGACTAAAATCAAGTCCAGTAATAGTGTCAACTGTAGTTTGATCAGACCATGGCCCATTGTAAACATACCAACCGTTAACATTAGAGCTAGCGTTATCATATACCTCAAATACGGTTATAGATTGGTACCACCGATCTTCATCAGTACCTGGGAATCCTGATGTATATCTTCTAGCAAATAATCTTCTATATGTATACTGCTTTATATTTCTAACTTTTGCTCCAAAGTCTATCGATATATTTATACAATCTTGATCGTTTTGCCCTCCCGCATCCTGAACACATATAGTTAAATCATATCTATCTACAGGTATCGACTGAGGAGAGAAAGAATTAACTAAGCTAAACCTAGCCTCATTATTCACGATAGTAGGTTCTGGTAGTATACTAAAATAGTTAAAATCTGTTACATCTTGTCCTTGAGAATTAGTCTGAGATGTTATAGTGCAACTACCGTTAGCAAATATAGAAGCAAAGTTAGGATTGTTAGCGCCATTAATGCAATTTATAGTAGTTATAACTTCCTCTAAGTTAGTAGTACTAATAGTTGTCCCAGTGTTTGGAGATGTTATTTGTGGTGCTATATTTGACAAATTAATAGTTCTCGTCACTGTTAAAGGCTGATTATTTACTTCACCTTCAAAAGTCAAATTAAAAATTGTTAAGTTAGAAGGGCTAGAACTATCTTCTTCTCCAAAATATATAGCATTATAATAAGCGGTGGTTGTGACTATATTAAAAACATTTTGACCCGTAGTTTGAACTAAAGAAAAATAACCTAAATTTGTTATGTCTTCTACACTGTTTGTAACTCTAGTTAACTGTAAAGGTACGTTTATGTCTGAAAAATCAACTAAAAGCCCAAAATTATCTAATATACTAAACGTGCCACTCAAGATACTAGCTCCAGAAACTAATCCTTCATTAAAAGCACTAGTGTTAAAGTCACTTAAGGTAGCTCCAGCTGAAGATTCGTTTATAACAGCGTTATTAAGATCTTTTATTAATCCTGACGATGATGTTTCCCAAAATATATCTAATAAACTTTCTACGGGTTTTGTTTCATAAACCGCTAAATACTGAATGCCTGGCGTGGCATCTGGAACTATAGTTATAACTTGACCTAGTGCCACTGTTTGTGGTTCATTAACCTCTAAAACTGGCGCAGAAGTGTATGTTATAGGCGTAGTATTTGTTACATTTACAATGTTGCTAACTGTTAAAGTTATGTTTGGAGCTGTTCCGCTTATGTTAGTTATCACCGTTCCAGCAGGTATACCGTTAGCTTCTACTATAGTACCATTACCTGCTCCACCGCTAGGCGCAGCGTTTACATCAAAAGAGTTAGCTCCACCAGTAGGAGTACTTGAAGTTATTTGAGCACCTACTGGTGTTCTATCTACTCCTGGAAAAAATTGAACAACTTCTACAGTGTTTGGAAAATTTCCAGATAAAACCAAATCACCGCTTTGAATTAAAGTCGTGTCACCCGCCACGCTGGTTAGTTTAAAAGAATCTGTTGTAGCGGATTCAGCTATGTCAGCAGTTACAGTATTAAAGTTAGTAGTAGATATTTGACCTATCTTAGATTCAGTACTTATTCTAGCTACTAAAGGATTAGATTCTACAGAATAAAACTGAGGAAAATAATTAGGTCTTGGTGCTTCATTAGCGCTATACTCAAATAAATCATTAACTGTAGATATAGTGGAAACAGTATCAGAGATTTTTCCAGAATAATATTGTTCGTTAGATTCTCCTATATTTGTAGAAGACACAACAGTAGAAGTATTATGAACTCTACCGTACAGTTGAACAGAACTTCTAAACTGTTTTTGCTGAGGCCCGACCTCGCTTAGATCTCTAGGTATTTTGTTTATATTGTCATTTATTAAAATAGCATGAGATGTTTTTCCTATTTCTAAAGTAACGTCTTCAGGATAAGCCGCCATTATACCAGGTAGGTATACATTGTAATATTCTTGCTCCGTCTGTTTAACAACTATTTTCCATGAGTACCATCCTAGTGGATTATAATCAACACTTGTTGCGTCTCCATTATATAAACCAGGTGTACCTGTATTCGTGTTTTTAAATGAAGTTATAGCCTCATTAAAAAGTATTTTTATAGAATCACCTGGCCACTCAGATGGGACTTGACTAGAGCTAGAGTAAGGGGAGTATACAGTAGACCCAGAGTACGATTGAGCAAATGTTCTTATAACGTCTTTGTTATTAGATAATAAAACAGTCGATGTTCTACCATACCTATCTGAAAGAACAACACCAATTTGGTAATTTCTATTTTGTTTTAAAGAACTGTTAGGGTATTCTATTGAACTTGTAGTTTGTGTTGTGTTTGCTCCTGGCTCGAAAAATAAAATAGTTGAAGATGTTAAACCATCAACAGCAAATGTTAGTTCTATATCGTAATTACTACCATTTGGAGTTATAGAAACAACTTGCGTGTTTTCTTGTATGCTACCTGGGCCTGTTACTATAGTTATAAAATCACCAATATTTGGTAAAGTAATACCAGCTTTTACTGTTATAGTAGTAGCTCCAATATATGGACCACCTTGAACCTGTGCGGTTGTTGATTTTAAATCAAAATCAGATTTTTTAGAAATAGCGACGTTGTAGTTTAATGCTTTTGGAGGCGTATGCTTGTCTTGATAGTTTCCATATATAACTCTATTTCCAGCGACCTCTTGCGAAAAAGCTTTAACAGGTATTTTATCGTAAACTCTAGTTAAATCCTTTTCTGGAAGAGTTTTAAATGGTTTTTTAGATTCGTAGTTGTAAACAAAGTAGTTAGGATCGTTTACGTTTAATATAGTATCATTACTAAGTGTTTGAGCAATATCTAAAGTTATATTACCACCACTGGATGGGTTGTTAGAATCTGTAGGATCAAAATCTGTTACTATAGGTCTACCTGTTATACCAAAACCAGTTATAAAGTCACCTATGTTCACACCGCCTTGAATATTATCAACAGCAAACTGCGTTAAGCCTGTAACGTTTCCATTTACAGTAATCTTACCAGCTGAATTAGATATGTCATTTACGCTAACTGTATCCACAACCTTAACAGCCACTTGTTGCGCTTCTTTGTAGAGAATATCTACCTCTTTAACTTTTAAGTTATTTTCTAATTCAAAATTTAAAAAAGGCAGTGGTATTCTTAAATTTATATCTTCAACCTTGTTTTCTACAAAATAAACAACAGTGCTTCTATAAGCATCAGATTGATTGTCTATTTTTTGTAAATTCAAAGCTGGTTCTTCAACATACATAAAATAACCATCTTGCTTAGGGATAAACGCTATTTGTGTAAATGGAGCAAATAAAGAATATTCATTATCTTCAAATTTATATCTATAGCTAAATCTAACAAATTTATCTTCTAAATAATCTGGATCACCCGAAAAGTCAGGATTATAGTATGGGTTTGGATTTAAAATTAACTCTTGACCAGCGCTTAAAGTTGGAAAAACTCCACCGGTTATCTCTATTTCCCAAAAAGGATTATTAGGATCCGTAGTATCATCATATGTAGCAGAATCAACATTAGCCCCAGATACTAAGGCTATTTGTCCTGTTAAGGTATCTACAATGCCAACCGTGGATCCAGAGTCATATATTGTAGATCCATTTATTTGTATATCACCCTCGAAAGATGTTAATCTTACAACTGTATTACTGACAGAGCTCAAGAAATCACCAGCACCACCATTTGGAAAATACTTAGAACTAACATCCTTCATTGTGGTTTCATAGTCGTCAGCGCTTGTTGATAAATAGCTTTTTTGATAAAGCTCTATACACTCGTAGGGGTTATATTTAGCAACTGATATTTGATCTTCTGCTGTGTAATAAGTAGCCGAGTTAAAATCACCTGATGGATTAGCTAAATCTATATTTATTTTTCTAGGTTGATTTCTATTATCAGTCCAAAATAATAATCTTTCTAAAAGATTAACACCATAAATAGGGTTTTTTTGAGAAAAATTTAAAAAAGCCCCTTTAACTAAACAAACTGGATTGTCTGAACTTGGATTACAAGAAAATATAAAATGATTAGAACCAATACCTGTTGGATAATAATCTAAATCTGGTCTATTTAAATCTGGGTTGTCTGTTAAAAATAAAAAAACAGTGTTAGAGTTATCATCTTCTAAGTGACCTATACAATATAAATTGCTAACACCTGTTATAGCTTCAAAATCAAAAACCGCGTAATTACCTAAAACGTTTTCCACGGTACCAACTCCTTCACCTTCAGATTTACTTATCTGAATATTGTAGGCGTCTCTATACTCACCTTTAGGTAATAGGCGGGCGTCTAAGTCTTTATTCATCTTAGACTTTAAAAAAGTATTTACAGCTTTAGCCATTTAATTTTAGTGTTTTATCCATTTAGACTTACCTCTCATAACTTGAACAATTTCAGTAAGTTTTATATTTGATAATCTAATTTTTGCGTTTCTAAGCTTAGAGCTTTTATCTTTTCTAAGTCTTTGAACTAAATACTCAGGTTGATTAGCTCTAGTAGATACTATGTAGTGTAATATAGAAGCATATAGAGCTTCTTCTGCTAACTTAGGTACTTTAGTGTCTTTATCGTAGGCTAAGCCATCAGACACGTATTCCAGCACGATTAACTTATCTGCTAAATCACTAGAAAAAGACATTTTACCTTCTCTTTCGTTTATAGTAAAATAACCATTTACATTAGCATATTGAGGATCTGTTCCGTAAAACTGACCTAAATTCCAGTTGCCATTGTAACCATACGCTTCACTAAAATAAGCCCAATCATCTAGATTTAAATTGTTGTTCAATAAATCTATATTAAGGTTTTTCCATCGCTCTTCAGTTATAGAAGTTCCTTCTAAGTTTTCACCAAAGTTATCTTGAATTGGAATACCTGTAGCATCTTGAACAGGTGTATTATAAGGTATTGTAGTTAAATTGTTAGTTGGAAACAAAGGTCTTTTAACTCCAGCGCTGTCTATCCAAGAAACTTTAACATAGTTTACATAGTCTTGAGGAAGTACGATGCTTAAGCTAGCAGGTACTGTTAGCTCTTGAGAGTGTATACTTTTTAATGTATCATAGCTAAATTCTTGTAAAGATCTTTTAGCAAAAAACAAAACATCAGATTTTTTAGCTGTTTGAATTAGTTTACCGTCACCAACGTAACCCACCATAAAATTATCTATAGCATCGCTAAGTGTTATGTATTTATACCCGCCGTAGTTATCTTCAACAGTATCACCGTAAGCGTCTTGATTTCCATAGTTTCCACCACTTAGTGTTTTTAATTGAACAACAACATATGTGTTTTGAGGGAGAAGAACAGGTGTAGCCTGTGTTCCTATGTATATCGTATTGTTATTTACCTCGTATTCGCTAGTGTATTCTATAAAACTACCTGGCAAACCAGTAGAACTAGTGTAAAGTTTAAAGTTATTTAAAGCGTAGTTAGTTTCTGTGTTATCGTATGAACCAAAAACTAAATTTGTGTTAAAATTAGTAACAAATGAGCTTTGTCCAGCCGCGTCTGAAACTAAAAAAGGCTGTGCACCTTGATAATATTGTTGGTTTGTTTCTGTTACTAAACTCATTTATTTAAGATTTTTCGTTAGCTTCAACTTTCGCGGCTTCTTGAGCTGCCGCCTGTATTATAGTCGGGTTATTTATTATTATACCACAATACTTTAATATGTTAACTATTAAATTAGTTTGCTCAGACGAGTCTAGTTCAAAATTAATAGACGTGCTAGGATTGTATATATATTGTCCAAGACTTTGACCAACTGTAAAACCCCAAGAAGGATTTAAAGGATTAACTAAACAATTAGCTACTGCGGTATTTGGCAGAGGGTTTACTACAATATAGGGACTTGTTGACGTGCCGCTTTGCATATAGTATATTGGGTGTTTTTGGGTAGGTGATGTTAATTTTGATCTAATTATGTTATTGTAATCGCTTTTAGAAACTAACTCTGTTACTGACTGTACGCCTGATTGAGCGTATGTAGAAATAATAGATCCAAATTTTCGTATAGACCTATTTATTGATCCAGAAGAAGATATTTCTGGTTGGTAAAAGAAACCACCAGGATCTAATGTTAAAGTTATTTCTTGTTCAAATGGTTTTAATTTTTTAGATATATCATTAAATATATTAAAAAACTCAGTATTATTTTGGGTATTGTTTTGATTAGCTCTATTAACCTGGTTTCCATCTGGAAAATAAGATTCAAATATTTCATTTTGAACTTGAACGGCTAAGCTGTTAAATTCAGCAGGTGTAACATATCCTCTTTGTTCTTTGTTTAATACATACAAGACTGTTTGATATACTGTATTTATGTTTACTGCCATTTTTATATTTTTATTATAATATAGTGGAGACTACTTTCGTAGTCCCCATCATATTAGTATCACTTGTTTTTATAGTTTTTTATCTATAGATTTATAGATTTCAACACCTTCATCTGTCTTCAAGAAAGCAGCAAAGGCTGAATAAGGGTTTTCATCAAATGGAACGTTCATTAACTTTCTACCATTTGCTCCCCAAGTAAATGTTCTTTGATCTTGAGAAAGATTAATAATACCAGCTTCTGAAGCTCGTATAGCAAAATTTCTAAGTTGAACATTATCATCATTAGCTAGCTCAATAAACAGTTTAGGATTATTTCTAGCGAATAATAGTAAATCTCTTTTAAGTTCTTTTGAACTCATTTTTGTTACAGCAGAACCTAATTCAACTCTAAGGATAGCTTCAGCAAAATCAACATCCATATCTCTAGCTGCGTTTAAAGCATCTATTTGCATGTCGAGAACATCTAATTGATCTTCAGCTTCAAATACAGGATTATACTCTGTATATAACCTATCTTTAGCTGGGTGATATAGAGATAACAACTTTTGTAAGTTTTGTTTTTCTTTAGGTACAAATAAAGTACCTTCTTTAAAAATTATATGACCTAAAGTAGCTTCTCCTTTTTGTTCACTTTTAAGTGGAGAAGTTTGGTTGGTTGCATATCTTATCTCGTGTTGTTCACCTGTTTTTTCATCAAACCACAATAGTGAGTGTTTTGATGTATGCTTAGAGTTTAAAGTGTGAGTTAAAGGTGTTTTATTACCTTTTAAAAAATATGTTCTATCTTTTATTTCCCAGCTTGGTTTAGCTGGTTTTACTTCTTTTTTTGGTGCGGCTTTTACCGCTACTTCTTGAGGTGCAACCTCAACAGCTTCTGCTTTAGCTTTTTTAGCCATAATATAATAAAATTAAATAGTTAATAAGGGTAACAGTTACCCCCGTTGTTTTAACGAGGGTAAACATTACCTCTGTTTGAATTATGCTCCTTTGAAAAGTACGAAGTTATTCGCAGCTTGTACACAAAGACATCTTTCAGATAGGAAGTTTACTTCCATAGCATCTAGATCAGATGTGAAAGCTCCTCCAGCAGAACCAGTTAACCACTGCTTCATTCTACGGTCGTCAGCTTGTGAAGCTCTGTAACGCACGTGTAAGAATGGGCGACGGATGTTAGTTCCTAGAATTTGATCGTAAACTGTAGAAGTTCCAGCAGGTACTAATACACCTTCAATACTAGCTTGAAGAGTATCATAAGCACCACGAGTAGAAGCATCATTTAAGTATTTCCAATCAGTTTTGTAGAAATCGTAAGAACCTCTACGGAAACCACTGAAACCTAAGTTCAATGCCATTTCTTCAGAATTTTCAAATAATCCATAAGCAGTACCACCTTCAGCTCCAGTAGATAT
>Ga0187219_1000847_pt1 | contig 14865 bp, 9 predicted proteins | sample 13SPOviralmetaG_FD_130162 | JGI IMG/M metagenome (GOLD analysis project Ga0187219, IMG submission 130162) | Marine viral communities from the oligotrophic San Pedro Time Series (SPOT) site, San Pedro Channel, CA, USA - 13 SPOT_SRF_2010-07-21... | ecosystem: Environmental > Aquatic > Marine >... | reverse complement strand
TTTGGCAATTTCGGATTAAAGGCAACTGGTGCATCTGAGTCATTGTATAGGGGTGTTATAAATGCTAACGCATCTCCATTTGCTGACTACCTTGAAATTACGACAACGACATCTCCTAAATATGGAGATGCGTTCTTAGTCAATGATGTTGACAGACAACTGATTTCAAAATGCTCTCGTGATACAGGATTAATTATAGATGCTGTTGCTCAAGATTTAGTATTGCAAACTAATTTCAAATCTATCTATGCAGGTATCGCATATCAACGTAAGAATGCATTAGCGGATGCACAAATGGTTGAAGATACAGCAAATGCATTGCTTGAGACAAAACGCCTTGTAGGATTGTTAGAAAATGTTATTCCTGTAAAAACAACAACTGATACAAGTTTTGATGTGATAACAGACATTATTAAGTTCGGCACAGTATTGAGTGATGCAGGAACAGGTAATGCGACACAGCCAGGATCAACATTAGTAGATGGGAGCTCTGCGGTCGGAACTGTTCCTGCATTGACATTTGTTGATGTGTTGAATCGAGGTTCTGGCTTTGAAGATGCAAAAGACAGGTTAAAAAATAATAGATCATTTTTGCAAGAAGAAATAACAGCATACATTGCTGCCAATCATCCAAGTTTGACATACAACACGAATAAATGTAAAAGAGATGTCGGGTATATAGTCGATGCGCTACAATATGATTTAATGTATGGCGGCAATTCTGCAACAGTAACTGCAGCTGAAAGTTACTTTGTAGGTGCCACATCGCAACTTGGCGCAGGACAAAAAGCAGCAACTGTAGATGCTTATGGTCGATTAGCAGATGTTTGTGAACAAGTAATTTTAGGAACAACTGTCACTAAATCTGCAAATAACCCAGGTGTTCAAAATACTTCAGGTTCTTCGGGCAGCGCAACAGCAGGCACAAATGCACATAATTTGGTCGAAGTTATCAAAGGTGTTATTGATGATGGAGATCTTGAAGCATTGCCCGCAACACTTGTTCCTGCGTTTCCTACTACAGGAACTAACGCAGACGCAAAAGCAGAAATAGATAACAATAGACGTGCATTAAGAAATGCGACAACTGATTGGGTTATAATCAATACAGGATCAACTGATGATGGTAGCGGAAATGGTGTAGGTAATGTATATTACACCGTTGAAGGAATACAATCATCTCTTGATTTCACAGGAACTGATTTCAACGGCAACGATTTACCCGTATTCAATTCAAGTGGCGTACAAACAGGAACTGACACAATTTCACTAGCAAGTCATGGGTGGAAGCAGGGTCAACCTGTCAAATTCACAAAAGGGTTGAACGCTGCTCCTGGAGGATTGGTTGACGGTACAGTATATTTCATTAAGTATGTGACTGATGGCAGTTTCAAACTTGCGACCGACCCAAATGATATAGATAATAGTATTCAGATTATATCGTCACAAGGTACGGGTAATCACACACTGACGCCTAAGTTCTTTTATAACACAGCAAAATGTCAAAGAGATGTTGGATTGATCCTTGATGGTGTTAAAGATGATGTATTGTTAGGCACAAACTTTAACGCTGTATATACTGGTATTGCGTATCAACGTGCGAGCGCATATACTACAGTTACAAACTCGAATCAAAAGAATCCTACAATCGCTTCAATGTTGGATACAAAACGTCTTGTGAGTCAATTGTCTGATATTTCATCAGATCCGGACGTCCTCGCAAGAGCGAATCATGCGTTTGATGAAATCATACATATCTTCGAAGATGGAACTGTAAGTGTTTCAGAACCCGGAGACGGTGTTGCAGATGCACTATTCTTACCCAACACGTTAAATGCAAGCGCTGCTATTGTCACTTCAAAAGATGAACTAATCGCAAATAGATTAGCGTTACAGAATTTTGTGATAAATGAAGTCACGACAAACTATCCGACTTTAGCGTATGACCAAGCAAAATGTAGAAGAGATGTTGGGTACATAGTTGATGCATTGTGTTATGATTTATTATACAACACAAACTCAGCGACATTGCGAGTTGCAGAAAGTTATTATATTATTAATGATGCAGGACAAACAGTTGCACAGTTAGGAAATGACCCAGCAACTGTCGATGCAACTGAAGCAGTATACACTGCATTAAAAAATGAACTTGCAAATGTGATAACTGATGCTGGAGCAACAACAACTGCGCAGGCGCTGATGGATCAAATTATCGGGTACATAGATTCTTCTGCATTTGAATTAGATGCATTAACTGAATTATCGACAACAGGTGTTGATGCTAAATTCATCGCAGGTCAGACGGCTGTAACAGATAACAAATCACAAATTCAAGCAACATCAGGACAAGGAATCGATGTATATCGTGTTACGCCACTTGAAGATATACGTGATGCATTTGTTTCAGGTCATGGCGTAAACTTCAGAAAACGAAGTTTGATTGCCGCTAGTTCGATGACATTCGAATATGTCGGAACAGGCACCGAGATACAAGGTCTAACTGATGCAGGCGCAAACACAGATGACTTATATAACAGACCTCGAACAGATGACTTCCCGAAAACAGAAAATGAAGTTATATTTGACGAGGACACAAACTTAGGTGCTGTTTATTTCACATCCACAGATCACAAAGGTGATTTTAGAATTGGATCTGAAATGCGCATAAATAGAACTGCGGGTAGAATCGAAGGAAATACTTTCGACAGATCATTATTCTCAGTTATGACACCATACATATTAGCAATCGAAGGCAATTAAAATGGCACAATTAAATACATTTAAGTCAGTACAACATAAATTTAAGTTATCTTCAGCGGGGGATTCTGATAAATTAGTTTACAAAGCACCGTTCGGATATACAGCAATTGTTTTGAATGCACAGTGTGCAAATATCGGTTCGACAGATAGAACTGTCACATTTAAACTGAAAAAGGGAACGACAGAATCTATATTGGTTGATGAATTGATTATCCCGCCAAACGATGCTGCTAACTTAGCAACAGGTAAATTGGTTTTACAAACAGGTGACGAATTGATTGGGTTTGCTAGCGATGCAAATGATTTAGATTTAACATTAAGTTTCTTGGAAACATTAGATGCGTAGATTTGCGAGTAATTATCTTTCTGGTCGTGTAAAGACTAAGGCACGAGCAGATGTTAGTGCTGATCGATATGACTATTTAGGTCTAGATCAAGCAGAACCCAATTTTGGTTTGCCCATTTCACCTAATAATGGAGCAAATTGCTTCCTTATGTCAACCGGCGGAACCGGCGATAGGTTTTTCGTGGGTTTGGGCGCCGACCTTGCTTTAGAAGATGCAGGTAACAATCAATACAAAATAGGTATTAGTGGAGAAGCAACATCAACGATTACACAAACATCTATAAATGCGTCTTCATTGCAGTTAACAAGTGATGTAGGTGCAACCACAGATCGTCCAATACAAATCACAAGTACACAAGATATTATTGAAACAGAAGTCACTTCAGGCAATTTTGTTGCTGGGGAAACATATAGAATAACTGTTTACGGCACCGATGGCGACACAAACTGGACCGCAATAGACGACACCAACCAGGCAGGTAAATCGTATCAAGTCGGCACATTGTTTAAGGCAGGCACAGGCCAGGTTGGTTCAGTTGGTTCACCTGATGTAGGCAAAGCAGTTTTACAGCCCGCTTTAGATGTTGCAGGTGGAGGCAAATTCCATAAATCTATTAATATATTAACTGGCGGATTGCAATTACAACACGGGACGTCTTTAGGGTTTCACGCAGGTGACATTAGTGCTGTGCCTGACTTAATTGGGTCATATGATGGCTCTATAAAATCTACTTGGAATGCGAATCTTACTGACTTTACCCAAGGAATTGAGTTTCGTCCCGCAAACATTGATTATCAGGCGGCATACAATTTTGCAACACCTAATGATGCTAATAGCCGAGCGCTTTTAATACGTAAAAATTCAAATTTACGTAATGCTATTACTCAATTCAATATCATAGTATTCGGAAAAAGCGTTGATGATGAGGTCAATGGTGATGGTAACCTTCCTGCCGTTCCCTCATATACTCACATTAGAACAAATCAACATCTTAGATTACAACCTGCAAGAATTTCTGCGGCAACAGAAAATGATCCCGAAGTTCCGGGCACCGTTTTCATCGATGGTGATTTGGTTGTTAATGGAACACAAACAACTGTCAATAGTACAGATCTTTCAATTTCTGATAAAACGATTGTTCTTGCAAACGGTGCTAGAGATGCGACTGAAACAGACGGCGCAGGAATAATATTCGGCGATACGACAGCAGTTGGATCTTATTGGACTGATGCAACTGTTCCTGCAATAAAATATGATGCTGATTCATCAACAGGTGCGACAGCGACTGACGGACAATTCACGATCAACAGGGTTATTGAAGCAACAGGATTTAGCGTACCAGGAGGAACTTCTGGGCAAATCGTTACTATTGGCGGAACAATAGATAATAATTTTTCAACAACCGACACGATATACACACTCGGAGCAAGTGCCAGTGGCGCTGCCTCAAGTGACCCAGGGTTATTAACATTAACTCCATCTACGGGAAATTCAGACACTATTGAATTTCATGGCAATAATGGAATTGAAATAACATCAACTGGTGAAGTAACAACACAAGGATCAGAGGCGAATGCCAAGATTACAATTGATGGGTCACAAGTTACAGGTACAGTTTATGATGTTGCCGCAGACAATTACTCTGGAGTACCCGGTTCTGCATTATTTGGGATTCGTGGCACTCTAGGATCAACAGCATTAAGTGCAGTTACTATGCCTTTTGTCGGCTCGGGCAATATAGATATTTCATATGATGCCGCCACCGTTGCAGTTGGCAATGCACCTGCAATCACATTCAAAGATTCAGATACGCCTTCATATAGTGCAGCAGACGCATCATTGACGGTGAATAATACTGAAGCGGTTAGCGATCCTGGCATTATATGTTCATTGCAAGCTGCTCAAAAAGATGCAAACGTACTAAAGGTAGCCAGAACAGCATCTAGATCTCAAACCGGTGGCGATGCAGATGATGCAATTATTGAAGTTGAAATGACTCGTAATATTGGCGACAATGCATTAGGGACACAAAAATGGTTATCATTCACCAATAAAGGTACAGGTAGGGGAACCCACGGAGGGACTACTGATTACGAACAAGGTTCAATTGCAGCTGTTCAACCTAATTCGTCAACCCCCATTGGAACATATCCGACAAAAGAATGGTCGGGAATAAGAGTTTGGGGAAGAAACAATATTCATTTTGATGTGTTTGATTGGTCATCGGCGGCGAACCCTGGTCCAGGTGGTCCTACTTGGTTGTTAACTCACCCTCAAAGAAAGTTGAGTATCACCGAAGGCAATGTAATACTTTCTAACAGCACGAATATTGAATCAAAGGGGACTACCTACAATACAACATTAGCATTCCCTGATGCCGCTACAGCAGACATAACATTAACTTTACCAGATCAAACTTCAACGCTTGCAACCCTTAGCGATCTTGCTGGCGCAGCTGGTGGAGAGTTACGCACTGAAGATGGCGGAACCACAGATACAGAAAATTATATTGTTTTCGCATCTACTGGCGTTAGTGCTATTGATACAACTCAAGATCCTTTAACAAGCACAGGATTGAGATACAATACATCAACAAGTAGTTTAACAGTTGGCGGCAATGTCACGTTGTCAGGAACATTGACTGCGGTAACCAAGTCATTCTTGATTGATCATCCAACTAAAGACAATATGAAGTTACAATATGCATCCTTAGAAGGACCTGAAAATGGCGTTTACGTCAGAGGACGATTGTCAGACAGTAATGTTATTGAATTGCCTGATTATTGGACAGGTTTGGTAGATGAATCAACAATCACTGTTAATCTTACTCCTGTAGGATCGCATCAACAGTTGTATGTTGAAAACATTATTGACAATACAGTTGTGGTTGGGTCGAATGACACAATTAATTGTTTCTACACTGTATTCGCAGAAAGAAATGATGTTGATAAGTTGGTAGTCGAATACGAGGATGTGTAATGAGTACATCCTTTAAGGGTTCGATTCCTCATTTAGATGATTTAACAATTTGCTACGATTTTTCTAATCCTCGCCAGTTTGATACAAGCGCTGCATATAATGTGCATAAAAGACTTGTCTCCACAGAATCATCTACATTTACTGATGATGAAATAGATGAAGAAGTTTACAAAGCAAATGGCATAACATGGGAGCCGTGGAATAGCAGCGAAAACCCTGTAGGCGCAAAAAATCTTGTCGGCAACGGGAAACATGATGCTTGGGCAGCCACGACTTGTTTTCAAACTCAAATAAATGATAAATGGTATTTTGAGTTATGGGATTTTATTAATCAATGGTCTGATAATCCGCCGAGTGATGAAGAGATTTTGAAGAAAAATGCGTATGTTCCAACAGGAATATTTGAACAAAAAGATACTCTAGGCGTAAATAAGTATTTTTCTGGAACGACCCGCTTGTCTGGGGCGATAATTAATGATGACTACGGGTGGTTTTCTGAAGAAACCTTTGAGGACCTTGCTTCTTCAAACAAAAAAATTAATAATTCAGGATATAATCCATCGGACGGCAACGGTCTTATAAACGGCAAACCAGCTTGTAGAATGTTTGCGAGGATAAGAATTCTAGAAAATAATTCCTCTGATACTGGCGCCCTAAACAGATGGGAAGTTTATGTTAGAGAAGATGAACTAATTAACACAGATGATATAAATCATCAGTTGGTTCCTGGCATGACTGTTGAGGTAGGCGATTACGGAATGTGGGAGATAGGTCCTCCGATTGAAACTGTTGATTATCCGACAAACAAGTTTTCAACGACCGATCGTGGCGGTAGATGGATATATCATTGTATCAGACCCACTTTGACGAATAATTTTCCTCAACCAGTACATGCAATAGATAAATTTTTAAAGCCGACATTACCTTTACAACCTGTAAGGACGCCGTTCATTGAATTAAATGATCTGACTGTAACAAATCCATCTTCTTCAGTTCAAACAGGTGAAATCGCATTTAATACTCGATATGGTGCGCCACCTATTTTGAACAATGGCGTAGGCAACTTAGAATTTCATGTTGATGATTTTGATGAAGCTGATTGTCCGTCATCAAGTTCGTGGGAAATGTATCTATATGAACAAAACACAGGCAGATTGCACTCTTTTCACAGAAAACTTGTAAATGCTAATACATGGACAACCATGAACGGCAACCAACAATCTAATTGGCCCAATTCAGGGAAGCTTCCTGTTGATCGGGGCAATTCTGGTGATGCATCTAATCCTGGGCTCATCATGCAATACTCGGCGTATTTCTATAAGCTAGAACACAAAAGAAGAGATATGAATAATATTTTTTCTACATCACAGAAAGACACTGCATGGCCGGGAGTTATATATCCCGATCTTCCTAGTGGGTTAACCGGGTGTCATCAGAAAGGCCCCTTACATATAAATGAAGATTTAGTGTTAGGAAATGGGAATCATTTTGAAGAGTTTTCGTATTTTTGCTGGATAAAGCATATGGGAAACACCAATACCTGGTCAGAGGCGAACAGCGATACCTTGACTTATGGCAGCTATATAGATTTTGGTCTGTTGAGTTTCTCAGAAGAAAGATTTGAATTTAAAATTGATAAAAATTATAGGTTGTCTGTTGTTGCAGCATTAGGAAATAATCACGGATTCCCTCAGCTTTATAACCCCGCAAAAAGTTCTCCCGCAGATCATGAATATTGTGATATAAAGTCGCCTCAAATTGTTAAAGAGGTATATCAAAATGGATGGGTTCAAGTAGGGTTCACATATAGTCAATCAAACAGGCAAGTAAAATTTTATGTCAATGGGCAATTGATTTCAACGCACACATCAACAACAACAGCAGGACAAAATGCACTTAAATTAGGCGATTTCAATTCTGGGACCAATATTTTTTCTGGAAACAGAAGACGAGGTTTCATTTTTGCGAAACCAATTAACACTGATGATAAATCTTGGATTACATCTAGTGCTGGTTCTAGCTATAATCAAAATAATGTGCGTATCCTCAGCGCTTACAACAAAACCCCATTCTCATTAAATTCTGCATTTATGTGGAAGGATACATTGTTGACTGATACAGAAGTTGCTAGTTTGTATAATGCAAAAGCAGAAATGTTAGGTGCTAAACCTGTTCCCGCAAAAGTAGAATTGCCTACACAACCTTCAATAATGGCAGATGCAATTAGCGGTGCAGTGAACTCATTTACTTCTGATTCATCGCCTGCGAGTGTTGTCAATGCACTACAAGGTTTGGGCCACAAGGTGTGGGCTATTGTAGACGAAGATCATTGTTCCGGGACTGATTTACCTGGTCAGGTTCCTACTGCAGACGAAACAGCATCGGGTATACAGTCATTAACCGCTGTAGGAAAATTTGCAAAACTATATTTTGATCAAGATACGCCACTCGGGGTCACATCAGGATTTGCTGATGATGAACTTAATGGTTTGCCATATATGTGCATAGTTGGGTTCGACAAAGACAGATATTTAGGTTCAAGTTTTATAATGTTCGCAGAAGATCAATATGGCGACTATGTTTTAGCACGAGGAAATACACCTACGACTGATGAGCTTGTATTTCAACCTACGGGCATCAGAGACATAATCAAGCAAAGCCACCTTTTTCTCGGAACCAATAATAACTTTTCAAATTACAATGGAGCATATGTAGTTGATAAATATTCATTTTTCATAAAAGGATTTACGCAAGATGAATCTGGTTATAATAATGTTGAATATTTTGACAGATCAAAAAAGATTACTGTGAAAAAAGGAACCAATGAAGTTCAATGGCATTTATGTACTGATTTAGAACCCGGAGCCAATGGGTATCATAACAGTAATGAATTTAGCCATAGTCACAATATAGCATGGGCATGGTCACCTGACGAACAAAGAAGTTCTGATAACACTAATGCTTCTTGGTTTTGTGGGCATAGTTGGATGCATGACGGCAGAATGCAGGGCTTTGAAACTTCTGACTCGCATGGTCCACATTCAGTAGTTGATTACACGCCTGATAATTATGAATTCTGGGGACTACTTAGCGCAGCAGATAGCAGCAACATAAATGTCAATACATACAATAAGTGGGGCAATTATGAAATATCTTCAACTGATAATCCCACGTTTTACATAATATCGTAGGTGATGTAAATGATACCAAAACCTGAAAACTTAATAAATTTATTAGATCCTATAAAGTATATTTCACCTGCTGCTGGAAATATGCCTGAACTTAAGCCGCAAATTCACGGCAGGCGTGCCGCAGGCGATAGAGGCGACAATTCAGGTATTTGGAAAGTATATGATACCACAGCCAGTTCATTTTTAACTACAACAGATGAAAACATTTTCGGTGAAACGAATAAAGGTTATCTGAGGTTTGGTTGGGATGCAGCGAATAATACGTGGCACACACGAGATTCAAGTTACGACAATCATATTTTACACTTAGAAGATAGCAATGACTATTGGCACCCCTTTTCGCAGTATACCGGCCGGGAGGCTGATTTTGATGGCACTTTTATAGCATGGGTTTGGGTATCAGATCAAGACTCAGGAGGTGATGCTATCGGCGGACAATTACCAAGCAATAGTTATTATGACGGACCAGTAATTGGCGTATCATGGGATACAGAGGGTTCTGCTTACCCCACCAACAGGTGGGAATGGAGATATACTCAAGGTAATCTTTGGTGGGGTGACGAGTTTAGTGATAATGTCCCTAGAATGAATATGGGAAAATGGTATTGCATAGCAATGGTAACGGAGGTTTCGCACGCTCAAGGAAATCACCCACATGCGACTTATTCAGATTATGCTGCGAGCAAAGTTGTGTATATAAACGGCGAAAAGGTTGTCAATTCTGCAGATAAGTTTTACGGGTATTACATCTACGATGATTCACACCAAAACTCGACTAGATTTCAGTATCAAAGGCATGAGAATCATCATAAACCCAGGATTTTAACAATGGGTCATCGTTCGTTCAAAGGAAGGGTTGGTGTTATGGGTTCATGGAATATTGCATTAACTGAGCAAGAAATAAGGCAATTCTATAATTTCTATAAGCCGAGGTATACAGACTAATGGCTATGTCAACCGGAAAGAAATTCCCTGCAGTTGATCACCTTGATCATTTTTTCGATCCCAGGAACGCAAAATGCAATCCTAAAATTGCTAACGGTTCATCAACATCTACTGTATATACAGACGTTTTCAGAAATAAAATTCCTTTCAACGTAAGTTATCATAACATGCTTCATGCTGACGGGTATTTAGATTTTCCTATACCACTTATAGGAGGTAATGGGTCGACTGGAGAACAAGGTTCAAAGTATAATGCGAGATTCGGAGACACTGTCAATACTTATAATACAGGAAACCAACAATTAATTGAGGTGGACACAACGACAAATGATGGATATTGTTGGATGCAGTGGATAAATGTCAATAAAATACCTCCCATCAACACTGCTACTGTCCACCCCACGGATGCCACCGCTACGACAAGACGTACAATGCAAGTGTTTGTTGAAGACAAGTTTGGATCTAATCCGTATGTCGATACAACTTATGATAATGACCAGTTTTATTTACAGTGGCTTCACACGAATGATACAAATAGATCTACTGATGCGGATTTCGCATATAACATTCATTTACGAAACAGATCGGTTACTGTTGCTGCGAGTTCCTCAGCACAAGGTATGTACTTTTCGAACAACAAAATTGAAAGGGACACATGGGTATGTATAGTTGTCCAGGGTTCATTACTTAGCAGCACAACCGGTAACGTGCATCCATCAGACCCCTCGAATTATTTTCTTGATGTGTGGGTAGATGATAGTAAAGTTGTTGATGACACAGCGAGGACATTCTATGGCGACTCGAACCATGAGCCAGATGTATCATCTGTGCCTGGCATATGGCGTCTCAAATGGTTAGGTAGTGACCAAAATATAGGGTATCACAACCACTCACCCGCTCTGTCCTTTGTCGGTTCAATGGGACCTTCGGTTTTTTGGAATAAAAGGTTAACTGATACAGAATATTTAGAGGCATACAACTACTTTTTAAATAAGTTGCCGACATAGTATAACCAATAACAATGTATAAATACTAAAATAAATCAATTATAAGAGTATTGAATGGCAAATTCTGATAAAAATATTTCAATAGTACCTAATACAAGTACAACGAACACCCCACAAATAGTATTTACTGGGCAAAACAACTCACCTATAACTTTAAAGATTTTAGATGATGGTTCATTGTCATTTGAAGGATCAAATGGTCAATTGTTTACCATTTCTAATAGTTTTGCAGGAACACTGTTTAATGTAAATGACATTTCAGGTATTCCAAGTTTTGATGTCGAAGATACTGGCAGAGTAAGAGTCGCACCATTTAATGGGAATGTTATCATAGGGGCATCAGCGGTTGATACCACAACAGCGGGCGGTTCTTCTACTGATACATTACAGGTCACAGGAAACACATTTATTAATGGCACATTGGTTCTTGCGGGGTTACCAGAACACGATACTGAAGCAGCAGCAACTACTGCAGGGTTGGCCGCCGGTTCAGTGTATCAAACATCAACAGGCGAGTTAAGAATTAAACTTTAATCGGAGATAGTAATGGCGCAGCCAACAACTAAAAAAGAATTCAAAGAGTGGTGCCTTAGGAAACTAGGTAAACCAGTCATTGAGATTAATGTTGATCAGGATCAAGTTGATGATCGTGTTGAAGAGGCATTGTCTTATTATTGGGATTATCATTTCGATGGTGCTGAAAGAACATATTTTAAACATGAAATACAATATTCTTATGTGCAGGTCAGCACAGCGTATTTCAGTGACCCTAATGACCCGGCATTTAAAGTCGGCGATATCTTAAGAGAAGTGTCAGGAGCTTTTGCGGGACAAGAAGAAGGCACTGCAACTGCAACTATCGCTAAAATAGATACATCTGAAGGAAAGTTATTCTTTGCTAAACCGACCAAAGGAACATTTAGCGAAAGCGGATACGTGACAAGCGATACTTTTCTAGCTAAACTTGCATCAGGCGGCAATTATCCTGCTTCAGCTATTGTTAGCAGATTTCAAAATTCAATAGAATTACAATATATCGATGTGCCTGAAAACATCATTGGCGCAGTTAAGGTTTTCGAGTTAGGATCTAACATCACTGCTGGTTCAGGCATGTTTAATGTTCAATATCAATTTGTTCTAAACAACTTGCATGATATTGTCAACTATAATTTAGCACATTTCTACATGTCAATGCAAAACCTACAATTTATGGAAGAATTGCTTGTCGGCATGACACCTATGAGATACAATCGACACATAAATCGAATTATGTTAGATACAAAATGGGATAGGTTGCAAGTCGGACAATATATTGTTGTTGAAGCATACAAGATCGTTGATCCTGAGGTTTATCAAGATGTTTACAAAGATCGATGGTTACAGAATTATGCATCAGCGAAGATCAAGTATCAATGGGGTTCAAACCTCACTAAATTTAATGGCATGACATTACCTGGTAATGTGCAGTTTAACGGTGAACAAATTTTAAACGATGCTCGAGAGGAAATACAACGGTTGGAAGAGGATATGATTACATCATACTCTTTGCCCGTTATGGACATGATAGGATAACTTCATGGCTAAAAATTATTATTTCGAAAATTTTGAAAACTCAATGGAGCAGTCTCTCATTGAGGACCTTGTCATAGAGTCAATTAAAATTTTCGGGGTCGATTGCTTCTATGTCACTAAAACAAAGAAAACGAAAACTGCTGTATTAACCGTAGGTGCTAATGCGATTTGCACTCTTGAAAATGGTTCTGTTGTGACTAATGATTCTAATGAGTTGCCGACATTTCTAAACAATGGATACGGATATCTTGCAGTACCCACAGTTACATTTGAGGAACCTCCTGCAGGCGGAACTCGAGCAGAAGGTGTAGTAACTATCGTTCGAGGAATAGTAACAAAAATAGATGTCACTAATGCAGGAAGTGGGTACACTTCTGCGCCGTCAATTACGATTCAATCTCCTGACGATACTAATGTGGGACAACACGCTTTTGTAGATGGCGGGTACGATGATTTGTTAAATGAAGACGACCTTCCGGGATATAACTCAGCACTAGAAGTTGAAATGTATGTTAAAAATGTTGACGGATTCGAAGGTGAAGGCGACTTCTTGTCAAAATTCGGTTTACAAATTCGTGATTCAATGACGCTAACAGTTGCAATGAGAACATGGGAAAATGAAATAGGAGCGAATATACAAGATGATCGCACTCGTCCGTTTGAAGGCGATTTAATATATTTTCCATTGAATAAAAAAGTTTTCAAAATAATGCATGTTGAACACGAGTCTATTTTCTATCAAATGGGATCGCTGCAAACATATGATTTAAAATGTGAATTATTTGAGTATAGTAACGAACAATTTAATACAGGTGTACAAGAAATTGATACGCTATATGATGCATATAAAACTGTTGTTACTGGAGAAACATCTGGTGTTGATACCCCAGTCGCAAATGTAGAATCAGTTGACACCCTTGCAGACAACTTTACAATAGAACAAGTAGGAGATAATATTCTTGATTTCAGTGAAGGAAACCCATTCGGTGAAGGCGAGGATTGGCTATAATGTTCGGAAATAAATTTTATCATCAAACAACTCGCAGGTATGTTGCACTTTTCGGAACATTATTCAATGATATTATAATTGAACGAAAGGATAATTCTGGGCAATTGATTCAGTCAATGAAAGTGCCAATTCATTATGCTCCGATGGAAAAAATCCTTGCGAAGATTGAGCAAGACCCTGGGCTGAATAACCCTACAGGAATGACGTTGCCGAGAATGTCATTTGAAATAGTTAATATGAATTTTGCCCCAGAGAGAAAATTAACATCATTGACTAAAAACACAAGGGTCTCTGATACAAATGATATACAGTCGTCTCAGTTCGTTCCTGCGCCATATGATATTGAATTTCAACTAAATATTATGACAAAGCATACTGAAGACGGATTGAAGATCATAGAACAAATTATGCCTTTCTTCAAACCTGATTTCACAGCATCTGTAAAATTAGTTGATGATATGGATTTATATGTCGATGTCCCTGTCATAATGAATAATATAACGATGAGCGATGAGTACGAGGGTGATTTCACAACAAGGCGAGTTTTAAACTGGACGCTAAGTTTTACTATCAAGGGTTACTATTTTGGGCCTGTTACAAACAAAAAAGTTATTAAGTTTGTTGAGACGCAAACATACGAAGATTTACCTTTCGTGAATCCCGCAGATCAACCCGTATTGCAACAATATACAGCACAACCAGGTGATCGTGTTACTTCAGGATCTTTCGAGACAGCGAAAACATATAGGGTTTTAAATCTTGGACAAGGTACGCAACAACAATGGAATGATGTTGCAGGAACAACTGGCGTAACATACGATATTGGAACGCAATTTACAGCGCAAAACGATGGCAGTGCGATAACCGGCGGCATTGCAACATTAACATACTCTTATTTTGATGAAGATGATAATTGGAGTGCTATTGTAGTAATTGATGAGGATTAAAATATGAAGGAAATTAGTGACTCATTGGGAATGGTTCCTTTACCAGAAAATGAGGTTACAACATTAACTAAAGTTCCTGCGAGTGATTCTAAAGTTGAAAACGCTGAT